>VFQS010000444.1_pt1 | contig 47266 bp, 39 predicted proteins | sample 3512361 | NCBI WGS metagenome assembly VFQS01 (sample SAMN10412375, study PRJNA504923) | tailings metagenome | isolation source: Relicate 1 Philex TSF3 active mining | place: Philippines | reverse complement strand
TGTCATTTTTTTTAATTCCATAGAATTTAAAAAATGCTCTACGTGTCATTTTTTTAATTCCATAGAATTAAAAAAATGCTCTACGTGTCATTTTTTTTAATTCCATAGAATTTAAAAAATGCTCTACGTGTCATTTTTTTTAATTCCATAGAATTTAAAAAATGCTCTACGTGTCATTTTTTTAATTCCATAGAATTAAAAAAATGCTCTACGAGTCATTTTTTATAGATTCATTTTTTATAGATAGATTCATTTTATGAATCTATCTATAAAAATGCTACCATAGGTTCATTTTTAAGTATAGAACTAAAAAATGATTTTAATATCATTTTGCCCTAATTGATTGAGCTTAAAGGAAAAACGAGAAACGTAAATAAAAAGAATGAGTAAGAATTGTCTTAAGTGCGTTCACTTTCTCCGCCAAGTTGTTTTTGAGTACAATAAGGCAGGAACGATTGTAAATATGGATCGTATAATGAGTTGTACGAAACTACAGATCAAGATTCAACCGCGAAATTCGGAAGCAAAAGAGAATGAATCCTTTTACATCCCCAGTAAGTGCCATGGTGGTAAATATTTCAAGGAGAGTGAAGAGATTAATATCGAAAAGATTGTTTGTCGCGACGTTTAATAAAGGATACGTAAATAAATTTATTTTGAAAAATTGATTTTTATAAAAATTTTGATAGTAAAGGTTATTATCAAATAGAAAATAAAGAGAAAATAAATGTGTCGTTTTTTCGATTATTGTGATAAACCGTGTAAAAGCCAAAAGTCACACTATGCGCACTGGGCTCATATTCGAGTCTATTGTAAGGATAAAGATCCATCCTTTATGAACTATAACTCGTATAAGCGATTATTACATTGTAGTGATAAAGATTTAGAATCATTACATATAAAGCGTCAAAAAAAGATGGAAGGCACCAGTCCATTAATTCATCGGACGAATTATGAGAAGTACTTGATTCGAAATATGATATCTACAATGATTGATGAGATTATTTTGAAATTGTAAAATTGTAAATCTTTAAGAGTATAAAATCGTTTTATATAAGATAAAATACTCTCTTTTTATATTATAAGTACTACATTATAAATCATATTTCGATGCCTCTACAAGAGAAGATATTAATTAGCGGAACAGGTCGTTGTGGAACTACTTTTCTGATTCTTCTATTTTCCCTACTCGGTTTAAATACAGGTTATAATATTCATAATTTTAAGAGCGATATTTCGGAAAAGTGTAATTCCGGTATGGAGCGCACTATCGACTCCCCTTATACCATCTTAAAAAATCCACGATTTATTGAAGAGATTAATAATATCGTCTCTAATCCCAATATACAGATTCAATATATGATAATTCCTATACGAGATTATCAAAAGTGCGCGGAATCACGTGTACAATTGGGAAGTGATAATGGTGGTTTGTGGAACGCTTCCGATTATGAATCTCAAATAGCATTCTTTTATCAAATTATGGCAAAGTATAATTATTATATGACAAAGTATGAGATACCGACGATCTTTATCGATTTTGAGAAGATGATAAGTGACCCAAATTACGTATATGTAAAGGTAAAACCGATTTTAGGAAGTATATCATATACAACTTTTCTTCAATCCTATCAGATCGCAACCATTCATCAAAATAAGAAGTTAAAAGCACAGTTTATGAAAAAGTAGAATTCTACTTTTATCTATTTATTGGAAAAAAGTAAATCTATATTTTTATCTTGGTCTTTGAATAGAACCTATCATCCATGAAATTCAAATATAGTCATATTCAAAATCAATCCAAAAAGTTATTGGTATACTTCAATGATATGACTCAAGTCGGATTTTCCGACCATTACTCCCTTTATAAACAGCTCAACCGCATCTTCTATGACTATGATATACTCTTTATCAAAGATGTTGCTGAATACTATTGGTATTTAACGATTGTAGATGATATATTGGATCTACTTCATCAACTCAATCGTGATTTTGGGTATGATGGCGTTTATGGATTTGCGGGAAGTTCGGGTTGTATGGGTCTTCTCAATACACTACCCAAAATCGCGAATTTCAAACGCGCTGTGGTGATAAACGGTCAAGTCTCTTTAGCGCGCGAAGATGTAGAGAAGTATCGCAATTGTAAGGATTGTTACCTCTTTTCCAAAGAGAAGATCAAAGAAGCATACAATGAAGCTTACTTGACACCTTTTCGAGCAAGTTCCAAAGGATCATTTCAGATTCGTTTTTATCATAATACTTCGGTATCGGATCTTGCGAATCATCACATTTTACGGGAGAAGTATCTAAAAGATGGATGGAATGTAGAGGCATTCTTGGAGGATCACCGAGATACACCGTTTCATGGAAATTATTTAGTCAAAAGATATAAAGATAACTATTTAGAAGAGTATAAGAAGTACTACATGTTCTGAATATAGAGGAGAAGCCTACCACTCTTAGTAAGAAGAAGTATAAAATGGGTCGTCCAAAGAAGGTTGTCCTCCAAGAGGTCGGTGCGGTATCGGTTGCTCCTCCTGTTGTGGAGCAACTGGCTCCTCCAGTAGTGCCAGCACAGAAAACTTCTGCTCCAGCACAGAAGTTTGATATATGTTTTGCGTTTGATACGACTGGCTCCATGAGTGGTTGTATTAGTCAAGTGAAGCAAAACATTCAAAAGATTGTGAAAGAGTTGATGAAAGGAGTACCAAATGTTCGCATCTCTCTTGTTGCGTTTCAAGATTATGATTTTAGCTATGTTTGGAAAGCCATTGATTTCACCAATGATGAGGGTGCTCTGATTCACTTTATGACGCATCTGAGTGACGCACATTGTATTACAGGACGTGATATTGGATTTCAAGGTGGTCGCAGCAGCTGTGAAGGAATGGAAGAGTGTTATGAGTATGTGCTTCATAAGATTCCTTCTCTCAATTGGTCTTCCGAATCAATGCGTTCTCTCATTATGATTGGAGATGCTCCTCCTCACACTTCGGGAAACGCGTATCAAAATTTGGATTGGAAGGTTGAATTGGGTAAAGTACGTGATAAGGGTATCAATATCTACTCCGTTCACTGTTTGAGCTGGGGAAATGAACCCAAAGTCAAACACTTCTTTAAAACCATTGCGAAAGAGACAAATGGTTATCACCTTTATCTCGACCAATTCACTATGATTCCAGCAATGATGATGGCAATTTGTTATAAGCAGATGGGTGCCGAACGTCTCGAGAGTTATGAAAATGAGCTGAAGGTATCATCATCAGGTGTAACACATGGGATGCAGCAAGTTTTTGATGTAATGCTAGGAAAGAAGACAACGGAAGATGTGGAAGCAGAAAATGAGGCTCGTTTTGATTATCAATCCCATAAACGTTCATCTTCGCACTATTCGGGTGGACGGAAGGCAACAAGCACGGGACTCGAGAATCTCAAAGAGGAGGATTTTGTGTTGAAACCATCTCCTCCGTCTCGTTTCCAAGTACTGGATGTATCCCAAGATGCGGATATACAATCGTTTGCGTCAGATAATGGTCTTACATTTGAACGCGGTAAAGGATTTTATCACTTTACCAAACCTGAACTGATTCAGAAGAATAAGGAGATCGTTCTTCGTGAGAAGAGTAGTGGTGATTTCTTTGAGGGAAATATGTGTCGAAAGATGCTGAATCTCATTACCTATGATGAGACGAAGCGAATTAAACCTACCGACTTCCCACAATATGATATCTTTATTCAAAGCACTTCTCTGAATCGAAAACTCGTGGGTGGAACGAAGTTCCTTTATGATACAATGGCGTAATAAAATAATAATAATAATAATCATTTTATAAAATAATCATTTTATAAAAAAATATAGGAGGTATGCGTTTCATTTGTCTAAATATTATAAAATAGAGTGTAGAGTACATTTCATAAAAAATGAACCACGAAGAGCTGATTGATAAGTATCGCACAGTCGTTCAACAAGCATTTAAGAATGCTGAAGCGGGTGTATCCAAGATCAACGAACAGATCATCCGTATGGAAGGAATGACGGGAACAAAAACGCGTCACTTCTATAACAATCTTTTAAGCATGGAAGACGCCCGTTATTTAGAGATCGGAACCTGGAAAGGAAGCAGTGTATGCGCTGGTATGTGTGGAAATAAAGCGAAGAAGGTCGTATGTGTGGATAATTGGAGTGAGTTCAACGGCCCTAAGGAAGAGTTTTTAAATAACTTCTTTACATTCAAAGGAGAGAATGATGCCATCTTTATTGAGAATGATTGTTATAACATTGATGTTCGCACTTTACCTAAGTTTAACATTTACTTATATGATGGCAATCACACCAATGAGAGCCACTATAAGGCACTCTTACACTATTACAACTGTTTAGATGATGTTTTCATCTTTATTGTAGATGATTGGAATTGGATCGATGTTCGCGATGGAACCATGAACTCCATCGAGAAGCTTGGATTAAAGATTCTATATGAGCGCGAGATCCGCCTTACTTGGGATAACTCGCACTCGCCACGCCCCCTTGCGGATCGCACTTGGTGGAATGGTATTTATGTTGCCGTTTTACAAAAACCTAAATCTTCGTAAAATCGATCTTTATCTTTATCTTTTTATTTACATTCACTCTTTTTATTCAATGGATAAAAAATGCCAGATCAAATCAAATAGAACTCTTCTTCTCTTAGAAGAAGCGGGTGTGGATGATACTCCGGGTACAACCATATGTAATATTATTTTGTCTTTTCGATTGAATTTTCACCACTTCCCCGGGATACGCTCCGATAATTGCGAAAAATATTCATAAATCATACGAAAATCCTCTTTCATAGCTGCTTATTTACAACAGAGTTGCTCGCAACTCTTCGATAAATAATTGCGAATTTCATAGCTGCTTATTTACAACAGAGTTGCTCGCAACTCTTCGATAAATAATTGCGAATTTCATAGCTGCTTATTTACAACAGAGTTGCTCGCAACTCTTCGATAAATAATTGCGTATCCATATCCCACATATCATAAAAGTTCGCCACCTTTCCATCCACCTTTATCACTCCCTTCTCATCACTCTTCTCTACTCTCCCATGATCTCCACGATATACATCCGAGAAGTTATTTCGATGATTAAACGCAATAATCACAAAGCTATACGGAATATCCATAATCTGATGTAATCGTCCTTCCATAAATGGTTTATGCTCTCCGCGCACGCAATCCCCATCAAAAGGACGTTGCTCCCAGAAGCGCTTTGAGTACCCCATCGACGCCTCCGAGAGTGACAACATACCATCCGATGCCATCGACGACTTATCACTCAAGAGATGGTATGTACCAATGAGTGATGAACCCACGCACTCGATACCATCGCGTTCATACTTCATCAGTACTTTTACACGTGCTAGCACACTTTCCGGAGGATAGTAATCATCATCATCCATATGAAGAATATACTTCGATTGAGGTGAAGCATGTTGAATTGCCATATTTCGCTTTGAAGCAATCGTGAGCTCGCACTCTTTACCCAAATGAACGTGTTTAATCAACGGATTCGAGGATGGAAGCATATGACTCACATCTTGTGATCCATCTTCTAAAATGACCCACTCTAACTTTTCCCGTGGATAGTTGAAGAGCGCATAATTACGCAACGGAATGGCAAAGAGATGCGCGCGATGACGTGTGGGTGTAATCAATGTGACAAATGGGAGCTCATCATCTGAGTAGTTGGGAAGTTTTAAAATATACTCCTTTTGAGACCCCACCGAATGTTCGGGAGTACGCAAACCACGAAGTGTTTGTTGCATAAAATCATAATTGACTTCACGCCCTTCAATATCCGAATATCCCGCCTCTTGAATGATAATCATTGGATCACACATATACGCCTTATAATACGGATGAATCTCATTAATATAGTATCTGTCAATTTCATCTTTGCCAGAATTTGGTGAAGATGCGCCAAAGGTGTCATCGGTGTAAGTCTCCAATTCGCGAATTATCTTTTGAATCATCTCGTCCTTCTCAAGATGAAGTAAGTACGCATGTGTCGTCCAACAACTCATATGTACCCAGCCCGGACTCTTTGTTCCATCCATGATTCGATGAACGGTGCCACCAAAATAGAGCATATCATAATCCGCGGGAACAGGCTTTATATTGGCAAACGAGCCAATCATCTTGATATCATCTTCAAAGATCAATAAGTGCTTGGCACCACTCTTCGACTTATTCTGATAAGCTTCGCGTATAATACGAAGATGGGAGTCAAGACATCCACGCTTACCACCGAGTGGATGACGCTCTGCGCTAAAGAGGTTGAGTGGAATATTACGACGCTCGCATATCTTTACTAAATTCTTGCGCTTCTCTTTGCGGTCTTTGAGATTGATACCATATACAAGAATGTTGGATAGTCCGGGAAGATTCCAGAGTTTTACCATTTTTACTATTTACTTTCGAATGTAACTTATTTTATATGAAGTTTTTTATATCCATTTTTGAACTTACATTTTCAAAAAAGAAGAGATAAAAGAGATAAAAGAAATAAAAGATGAGCTTTAAGCTTGATTCTTTCGTAAAAGAGAGGGGATCCACGAAGAGAAGATACGCCGACGCGATGATTTGACTGAATCGGAATCACCCATCTGGGAGTGTAAAGCATCATCCAACTTTGCTCTCCATACTTTACAACTATTACAATTACACTCAATATGCTCGCTACTATTTACACCCTTCTTCTTAAATCGATTACGAACCAATGTAAATAATTTCATCATGACAACAAAAGAGACCTTAATAATTTGCGCTCGATGCTCCGGATTTTGAACGTACTCTACTCCCTTCGAAGCTATCATCTGATAAATCTCTTTCATCATTATCATTTTTTTAAATATACGATACTTTTTATAATCGACTTCTATTATAAAAGTATATTTTATTTATGATGTGATCTAAAAAAAGAAGAGTAATAACATATTACTATGTTTTACAATCTTCATATTTTGAAATGAAATATGTTGAAGAATGAGTTGAACGTTTAAATTAAGCGGTGCTTTTAACACAATATAACGATATCCATATTGATATAACTCCTCTATAAATTCATGAATAAAGTACTTTCCCATCTTCAAAATAAAGTGTTTAAACTGTTTATACCGCTTTCCACCCCACGGCGGATCCAAAAAGAGAATCTGCTCCTCTGGCTTCTCAATCTTCTTATAATATTCCAATATATTCTCATGATATAACTTCACATTATGAAGTCGTAATGCTTTCATATTGTTTTGAAGTACATCATAATGTACTTGATTAAACTCGACTCCAATTACACTCTCAAAATAACGGGAAAAGGAGATTGTATTTCCACCAATTCCGGCTGTTCCATCCACAATCTTCTTGAGATGTGGAAATGTTTTTGCGACTTCGTTTGTGATCCATTGTGCGTCAATGGGTTTGCTAATCGAGTAGAGACCCTTATCCGTAATCTTTAAAGAGTGATTTGTTTTATATAAATGATTATAAATCTTCACCAACTCTATATCATTGGAATCAAAGTAAGGTGATATATCAATATGATGTAAAATAACGGGATTAATATAAAACTTCCCTACACCACTCTCTTCTTCCTCTTCTTCTTCTTCATTTTTACTGGTACCATCCTGTAGGAAGGTGTGTAAAGGCTCACTCTTCTTCATAGAAAGAGGTTCTTTTACCTCTTTTGTTTCTTTTGCCTTCTTCTCCTCCTCTTCATCGATAAATAAAGAGCGGAATGAATTTTTATATAAGATACTCATTTTTATTACTTCTATAGTATCATCTACTCTTCTCTCTATGTTAAAGATAGATCATTTTAGTAGAGATGAAACGTAATGAACTTTTATTTATATAAAATGAAAAAAAGGATTCTCTTTTGGTTATAGAGATAATATCTCCCAAAAGTAGAATAAGAGTCTTATAAAAATGGGTATTCCTTCGTTCTTCAAAGAGCTTGTCAAGAAGCACAAAGATACCTATTATGGTATGGTTGCGGGTAAGCAGCTGTGTGATTACCTCTTCCTTGATTACAATGGTATTGTCTATAAAGTGTATCAGGCAATGAAAGATTCAAAGAAGATTGATACTTCTCTCAATAAGGCTGCTATGGAAAATGTAATTATTGACGAAGTCATTAAATATACGCAACATATTGTAAATGAGGTTGTTCAGCCGAAGAAGCTCCTCTTCTTCTCGCTGGATGGTCCAGCGCCTCGAATGAAGATGGTTCAACAACGTTCGCGTCGTTATAAAGGATATCAATTCAAAGAGTGGTCGAACGCTCAAAAGGAAAAGTACAAGATGCCGATTGAACCCTCTTGGGATCCAAGTGCCAATATCTCTCCTGGAACGGAGTTTATGGAGAAGTTGGCAAATAAGATTCTTGAGATTGGAAAGCAAAAGGGTTTTTATGGTTCACATGGTTCCAAACTTCAAGTTCTAATTAGCAACTCGAATGTTCCTGGCGAAGGCGAACATAAGTTTATGCCAATCATTCGCAATATGCGTAAGAATAAGAGCGAATATGAAGCACCAATCTTTGTCTATAGTGGAGATGCCGATCTGATTGTACTTGCGATGAGTACGCATAAGAGCAAAATTACCGTCTTCCGTGAATTGGCAGGGGAGCATGAGCTGAAAAAGACGCTTGAAGGATATGAGTTTGTGGGACTGGATATTGACCGTTGTCGCAAAGCTTTCCACGGAGTTCTTACTAAAAACTATAATAAACCTGACATTCAAGAGCTTCGTGTGCTGAATGATTACAACTTCCTTACCTATCTTGCGGGAAATGACTTTATCATCTCACTCCCCTTCTTTAAGATTCGTCGTGGTGGGCTTGACCGTGTTATCGCAATTTATAATCAACTTCGTTCAAAGTATGATTATTTGATCGATTATCATCCAGACACGCAAACAGATCCAAAGATTCATCATGAATTCTTCAGGGAATTGATTCAAAAGTGCACAGATCAAGAGCAAACGCTTTTGGAACTTCAACAGAAGAATGTGGAGAAGCTTTTGCGCGGAGGACGTGATTCGCGTTATGACAGAGAAGATGAGATGACACCTTATGAGATTGATCTTCAACGATATCAACATTGGGACATTTGTAGTCCGGGAAATCCGTTATATGAGGAGTACAAAGACGAGTTCAAGAAGATTAATTATCGTCAAAGCTCAGAAGCGTGGAAAGAGGAGTACTATCGATACTTTGCCGGTGTCTCTTACCAAAATCGTGAAGAGTTTGATCGTGTGGTAGAAGATATGTGTGTCAATTATTTGGAATCCCTTGTATTTACCCTGCGTTACTACTTTGTTGGTTGCCCTTCATGGCGTTGGCACTACCGCTATCGTGTCTCTCCCTTCCCGAGTGATATTCTTCGCGTCCTTACCAACAAGATTACAAATATCAATGATATCTCTTTTGCCAAAGATAGCCCATACACACCTTTCCAGCAACTTCTTCTGATTCTTCCGCCTCAGATGAGTGGGATTGTACCGAGCGCACTTCGCCCCATCATGACGGATCCCAACAGCGGATGCGCTCACTACTATCCTGAAAAGTTCCGGATTGATGCTGTGGATGGAATGAAGTATATTTATACAGAGGCAATATTGCCGGAGATTGATGATGAGGTGATTATGAAGGCATATGATAAAGTTCAGGGTGGATTGACGGAAAGTGAGAAGGTGCGTAATACGATTCGAAGTGCGGCACAACTCATCAAATAGTAGGAACCTAAGGTTCCTACTCTACCTCCTCGTTAGGGGTACCCCCTAACAACCCCTAAAAAATCTTTTATTTATTAAAAAATGTTTAATAAATGATTTTAATAAATGATTTTAATAAATGATTTTAATAAATGATTTTAATAAATGTTTTTATCTATTCTCTTTATATCCAAAATTTTTTGGATATAAAGAGGTTGAATCAAAGAAGAGTAATATGGACGCTCATATCTTTTGTGAAGCTTGTTATGAACGTTGGATTCGTGATGGTGGGAATCACATTACCTGTTGTGATGGATGTTATTCCAAATATATTGGACTTGCCAATCAAAAATTCGCTTCTCCATCTACCTTTACTTTTGGAAGTGTAACTTGTCAAGTGTGTCAAAATATTGTGAATGGATGCGTTCGAGAGAAACAGGAGGATGCCAAAAAATAAAAATTAAACGTGAATGATTGAAACCTTCTTTTCCGACTCTTCTTTTTCATCAACCATGGGAGCCATCATCTCGATATCCATCGAACGCACACTTTCGCACTTATGGGGATCAACATCATTATATTGTACTTTTGTCTTCAAGTACGCCGAGTAGAAGATATTTTTAGGAGTAGATACCGTAGAATACACATCATATAACTTTGTTATCATAAAGAGTATATTTGTGACATATGTAGTGGTTGTTTGGTTATCCAAATAGTAGTCATAAATAACAAAGCCACTCAATATCGTATTACAAAGAAAGAGGAAGAGTGATACCATCGCTAAACGATAGTAGTAAGCATCAATCTTGAGAATATTTTCACGACGATGATTGGCAAGAGCAGTTAATGCTTGCGCGACACTCTCATTATCAAACGGCTTGGAGTGATTTACCTCTAAATAGTGAATCAGCTTATATTCGCGATGAATTTCAACAAAGTACATAAGAAAGAAGGAGCTCATGGTAATAAAGTTGAAGATTAAACCTGCCATATAAAGATGATTTTCAGAGTATAAATTCTCTTGATACGAACATACTTCTCCGCTTCCACACTCTTGAGGAACAGTAAGAATTAAGAGAGTAGAGACGATGACGCGATATAACTCTAAGCAAAAGAGAACAACAGATGTGCTCTTTTGAATAAAATCTTGATTTTGAAGTTTATCTTGAATCTTCTCATGAAGAGAAGGTCGTTCCTCCACTTTTACCTCTTCTACTTTCACCTCTTTTACTTTCACCTCTTCTATTTTTATCTCTTCTACTTCTACTTTTGAAATCTCTTTACTCATTTTTATCTCTTCTAACTATAGAATAGATTCTATTTATCCATAAAAATGGTTGATAAAGCACTTCTTGCCTTTTTTATTATCCTCTTCATTATCTTGATTCTTGTTTTATTGATGAACGGTGTTTTAAACCGGTTAGTCGACGGTGTTTTAGAGAAGAAGATTGAAAATTTCATCTCTCCCCTTACCGGTTTAGAAACACGTGATGATGAGAAGATCAACCGCGAGATTCCATTAAAAGTTCATACCGAACGCGGTTATCAACAGAATAACTTCCAAGTTCCCAATGACATTCCATTAAGTCAAACCTCATATGCGTATTATATCAATAAGTACTTTATGAATCCAAAGATTAATAAATCTGTGGATGAAGAGATGGAGATTGTGGGAAACGCGAATCTTCAGAAACCCGACTTCTTATATGACGGTGTTTGGAAGCGCGACGTGAAGAGTATGGGCGATTATCAACGCGCCTCATGGAGCCCCGCGCACCCGATCAATGAGAAGCGCGGTATGCTCTCCATGGATGGGATGTTAAAGGTGGCGCGAAATCAACCGATGCCAAATGAGGTGGAAGGAAATGAGTGCTTTACCAAGACCATGCCCTTTTGGGAGTATGATAAAATATGTGAGCCGAGTGTAAATCAAAAGTGCGATGTGGAGTATAAAAGCGAGGATATCAAGTGCTTCCAAATTTATTTAGACCCATTGGCAAAATAAAAATAAAGTAAAGTAAAAGAAAGTAAATTATGATGAATTATTTTTAGCATGTTGTTCCATTATTTGATTGTATAGAATGTTTTTATTACATGTTTTTTTATTTTTTGAATGAATAATTAAATTTTGTTTAGATGAAAAAATCTTTTTACAATCAAAACATTTAAAAATATTATTATCTACTTTACATTTTTTTCTATTATCTTTTTCAGTATTGGTAGTATTTTCCAATTTTTTCCAATTTTCATTTATATAATTAATTGGATTTTTAAATTTAGTTATAATTAATTTTATATCATTTTTATTTATTTCATTAATATTAATATTAAATATAAATCTTTTACATTGTGATATTTTGTTCGCTTCATCAAATGTATATTCTGAATTTGACACACATTTATTAATTCTATTTAAGTGTCTAACCATATCACTTTTTAACACTGATGAATAAGCTAAACAATGATGGCATATATATATTGGTTTATTATCTTCTTTTTTAACATCTTCTTCTTTAACATCTTCTTCTTTAACATCTTCTTCTTTAATATCTTCTTCTTTAATATCTTCTTCTTTAATATCTTCTTCAACGTCTTCTTCTTTAATATCTTCTTCAACGTCTTCTTCTTTAACATCTTCTTCTTTAACATCTTCTTCTTTAACATCTTCTTCAACGTCTTCTTCTTTAACATCGTCAGATTCTTCATTTTTTTTTATTAAAAATTTATTTGGAACAGAATTTAAATATACATCATCATTTATTTTATTTATTTTATCATTCAATTCATCATTTAATTCATTACCAAATTCATACTTTAAATCTTCAATTAATTCATCAGCTACTATGTTTTTATTAAAATTATTTTTATTAAAATTATTAAAATAATAAATATTGTGAAACAATAATACGTCGTGATATATATTATTATATAATTTTTTAACATAATTAAAATAAAAATTCTTTACACGTGTTTCATAATTATTTATATAAAAATAATCATTGACATAATTAAATATTTCAGTATTTATATTTTCATCATAATATAAACTTAATTTTAAATGTCTTTTATTTTTTATATCTTCATCAATATTCATCTCTCGTATTATATTGTTTCCAATATTTTTTTTTATTTCATTAATCATAATTAATGGTTTAATTGAAAAGTATTCTTTACCGAAATACTTAAATATATTTGTATTATTATTCATATTTTTAAATATTTTAATCATTTTTTTTTCCATGTCTAATGGATTTTTAACATAAAAATATGTAATTAATTCTGAACCATAACCATATTTATCAATTCGTTTAAATACATTTTCCTCTTCGGTATAACCAAATTTAATTAAAATCTGTCCGGATTTAGCAAATTCTCTTACCCATACTAAATATAAATAGCCTTCGGTATTTTTATATTTAATATTAAACATTTTTAAGCCTAAATAATATAATATTGCTTCCTTCTATATTCAATTAATTAAGTATTTTTTAATTTCCAACAATTGGGTAATAACTAATTTCATAATAGATTTCGCACTTTTTAAGAATACTATTTTGATAATTAAATTGAATCCCCATTTTATCTAAATTTGTTTCAAATCCTTTTTGAATGGATATTTTGTTTTGATATAAATAGCTAAATTTATCAAATTTAATATTTGATTCAATCCGACGTTTAATAATCTCTTTCCAACTATCTTCCATCATTAAATAATAGATCGATTTATCATTTAATATATTTTTAATATTTGGAACAATCTTTTGATCTGGAAATGTTCGAAATCCTTCGCTCTTAAATAAATCGCTACTTGCTTCTCCACTTTCAAATCCTAAACCCGAATTTACAACACCTGTATTTAGATTTACTTTTCCTTTGATATCATTATTCTCATCTTTCTTATCTATAATTTTCCATTTAATGGATTCAGCGCCAAGTAAAGCAAAAATATGTTTTAACTCTTCATGTTGAGACTCCATATATTTATAAGGAAATAATTCAGGAAGTACATATACCTTCTCTTTGGGAAGCATCATATAAACAATATGAGAATATACGATACCATGAATTTTATACTTTTGTGATATATATTCATCTTCAATCGATTTAACATTAACTAAATGTAAGATTCCGTCAAACTCCTCTTCATACTCTTGTAATAAATCATAATAACTTTTATTACATAAGTAAAAGTGCTTCTTATAATCGCTACTACGCAATAATATTAAATATTGATTTCGTACATTTTTGATATTAGGTACTTCAAATGGAATGGACTTTCTTTTAGGTGACTTACTTAAATGGAAATGAAAATCAAATCCAGGCAAACAACGTAGCATATCCTCATCCATCATCTTCTTCTCATGAAACTCTTTATTTAACTTATCTATCAACTCAAACTCCTTTTCTGAAAATTCGCGTTCAATATTTTTTCGAATAAACTCTTTTTTATCAACATTTGCTTCATCTTTTACTTGTAATATTTCAACATGAAGATCTTCTGTTTTGATACTTTCCATTTTTATGATTTACTCTATCTCTTTATCATACATTTTTTTATCTTTTTTTCTCTTTTTATTTTGAAACCATACTTTACTTTATTTTTTATATTCGAATAATATAGAAAATCATAAAAAGATGAATTACCTCTATATCATTCTTATTCTACTTCTTCTTTTACTCGTTTTAGAGTTTGGACAGCGTTATCTCCGCCAACGTCGTGAAACTTTTGAAAACTTCGAGAACCCCAACTCCAAGATCTATTTTGAAGAGAATAATATTGCTTCATTTGGCGACAATACCACCAGCTCCGCCGTCAATCTCCGCTCGTCCAAACAATTCGGCACCTTCGGCACAAGTGGCAAGCGCCCATCCTTCATCGGACTGGCTAACCCAGATACCTATGAGGGACAGTATATGACATGCCCCGGTTGCCAATTACAATTTGACTGCTCCAACTATCCATATGAAGTAGATGAGAAGCATGGTGCCGTGTGCACAAATTGTATTGAAAAGCGTATGTATAATGAGTTCAATCTTCCTGTTTTTGCCAAATCCGTCGGATCCCCTCGCGTGTGCCGCGATTTATTGGCAAAAGCATAAATAAAAGATAAATAAAAATAATAAAAATAATAATTTACATCATAATCTGCCGAAAGATCTCTTCCACACATGCATCCACATCATCCAATGAATGATTTGTATAAATTCCCGTAAATGGATACGACTTCTCATGCGACTGTAATATCGCAAAGTGCTCCGTTTCATGTGCGCCAAAGATCCCATGTTTGGGAATCACATCCGGGCGAACGATAAGATAGGTCATATGATCGGGGAAAGCGGCTTTCACCAACTCAAGTTCATTGTGAAAGCGCGCATCCGTCACAAAGATATACTCTGCGTTGCTCTCTTTCATCTTGTGAATCGTCGCTTTTACCCAAATGTCCGGATCCACCTGTTTCCGAAAGAGCTCCGTTCCCACCTTAATCAACGCATCCCGAGGACTCATCTTCAAATGTGGTACTACAACCTCTTTGAGATCATCCCCATAATGCTCCGGAGTAAAGCCGAACGCAATCGAGCAGATTTCACGTAACGGATCGGCAAAGGAGATCTTCTCGGTACGCGCTGTAGAACCAATCCGCTCCATCAAACGATTCGCCACTGTATCCTTTCCACTCCGCTTACAACCCGAAATCAGAATCACCTTTGGCATCTTTTGCTTTTTCTTTTTTACTACTTCTTCTTCCGCCCTACTCCTCTAAGACCCTTCTATTCGAATAGATTTTATAATGTAAGAAGGGTCTTAGAGGAAATTTTGTAAAAGAGAAGAGTGATAAAAATAAAAATGAAGGAAGCATATATATTTGATATTGATGATACATTGATTAAGACGGATTCACATATTTATGTATATAATCATCAAAATGAGTTGATTGATAAGATTGATTCGCGTTCGTATGTAAAGAAGCGAAATATGATGAAAACGTATTATGAAGAAGGATATCAGGTCAATACCGATGAGTTTGGTGGAGTCGGGAGTTGTGAAGTGGCCGATATGCTCTCTTATCATCATTTAACGTATGGGGAGACGTTAAAGGAGCAGATGGAGATTTTACAGAATGTTGCGTTGCGGGCGAAGGAACGGAAGAAAGAGAAGATGATTGATATTTATTTTGTGACGGGACGCGCCAATCAACCGGAAACTTTACAAAAGTTGATTCAAGAGCGATTTGGCCTCTCTATCCCTATTTCCCATATTTATCCAGTAAGTAATCAAACATGTATGAAGGAGTTATATACACGTTTAGAAGAGTGTGAAGTGGCGCGTTCGATTCTTTATAATGGAAAGAGTGATGCAAACTTCAAAAAGCGTTCGTTTTATGATATATTGCGAAAAGAGTATGATTATGTGGAGTTTTATGACGATGATATGGATAATATACTCTGTTTTGAAAATGTGGTAAAAGCGTTGAATCCAAAATTAAAACATAAAACATTTTGGATCCAAGAGTAAAAAATAAAAAAGAAGTATAAAGTAGAATTGTTTTGTTGAAATGGCTTCCTTTTTTACACCTATTCAACCTATACAACCTTCAAATATACATGAAATTACTCCTTCACGTCGTAAAAGAAAAGAGGGAAGTTCAATTACAAATAAACCTTTACCAGAGCCTATTCAAAGAAGTTTATTTACAGAAACACCTCCACCAGAACCCGTTAAAAGGCGATTTGGAATAAAGCCGCTTCAATTACAGCCTGTCATATCTATGGGACAAGAAGAAGATAGCCTATACTCAATTCCCAATGAGAATGAAGAGTATGAATCTTCAGTACTCACCAAAAATATGTTACAAAATCAAAGGAAAAGGATTGAAAATCGCAGTGTTGATGATTTGTATCAAGAGTTTGTTTCCGTTCTTACAGATCCCAACTTCTCCTCTCAAGAGATTACCAAAGGAGCTCCTTCATCCTCTTCCGCAAATATTAAAGTAGGTGCGTTTGGTAGTATTGTCGTGGTCGAAAAGGCTGGAGTTCCAGAGTTTGTGATTAAGAAGATTAAAAAAAGAACTGGTATTAAATTAAATCGTGAAGATGTTGATGTAGAGATTGAAAATATTCAATATATCAATCAACATATGAGTGATACACATGTAATTAAACATATAGTTCTTAAAGATCATGGAACATATTACTTTATTTCTAAATATTTAAAGAATTATGAAACTCTTTATGATTATTTGTTAAAATTCGCAAAGAGTAATAATTATGGAAAGAGTAATAACAGTAAAAAGAGAAGTAGAATAATCGCAATTCTTGAAAATATCAAGAAGGCAATGGATGATATGTATAATGCTGGAATCGTACATAATGACGCCCATCTTCAAAATATCAAGATAAATAAGGATACATTAGAGATTAAAATTTTGGATTATGGTATTTGTAGTATTTTAGGGCGACGTGAACGCCCGGATATATCTCCTGAAATGACAAATCAAGAGCGTGTTAAAAAAGGAGTCGAAGAAGGATTACGAAGAAGAGATGTAAACCCGATTGAAAGTGGGGCAAAAAGATATTATATCACCATTACACAATCGCAATTTGATACTATGTATCAAAACGCAATGGCAAAAGTATTAGGTACAACTCTTTTATTGATGACACAAAAGAATTTACATGGTAAAAATTTATTAAGTAATGCGTCCATTCAATCACTCATTCAAACCTTTTTAGGTACTACTGAAAGTAATGCCACATCATTTTATAATGAGTATGTAAGGATTCCTCCGGGTAGAGTAGAATCTCGTTTCCGAAGAGAAGATGGAGTGGTGGAACGAAAGATCCAAAAGAAGGTTACGACGATTCAAGAGAAGATTCAACAGAAGATTCAACAGAAGATTCGTGCGAATTAACATTATTTTTATCTAATTAAAATCTTTTTAGATAATAGTAAGTATTATCTAAAATGGATTTATTAAAAAATAATAAATCAAAATCAAAATCCATATCAAAGAGTATAAAATCAAAATCAGTATCCAAAAGTAAGAGTGTGAAGAGTGTCAAAAAGAATCTAACCTCCAATAATGTCGAGAAGAAGATTCTTTCGCACATCAAACCCTCATCTGACTCTTACATCTTCTATGACGCCTTTTTAACCGACGAACAGAAGCCACACTTCCAAAAGCCCATTGGTATCTTCGACCCACTTGGTGAAAATATCAATCCTCTTACCGGAATGCCTTATCAAAATCTGTATATTGAAAATAAACCCATTAAATATGACAGTGGCCCGGCGGAAGGTCAAAGTGTGCCAAATATTTATCGCAATTGGGCGTATATTTGGACAAATTTACCTCTTTACAAAAAAGTTCCTGAAATTGTGAAATCCATTCGCGAAAATAGTATGACAATTATTAAAGCTGGAACAGGTACTGGTAAAAGTTTCTTTGCTGGACGCATGTGCGCTCAAGCCTTTAACTTCCAAAAGAAGGTCTTAATGACCCTTCCCAAGAAGATCTTAGCACAAGAGACAGCAGAAACCACCGCACTCTCTTGTGATGTTCGCGTAGGTGAAGAGGTAGGATACAAATTCAAAGGAGCCCACGAAGTCGATAAGAACGGAAAGGAGTCAAAAATCATCTTTACTACTACAGGTACATTAGTTCGCCAAATTACCGGTGACGATCCTCTTCTCCAAGAGTATTCATGTATTATTGTGGATGAAGCTCATGAGCGCTCGGTTCAAACGGATGAGATTATTTTATTCTTAAAGAAGGCGCTTGCCGAGCGTGCGGATCTCAAAGTAGTCTTCATTAGCGCCACGTTAGATACAAACTTATTTATGAAATATTTTGGTGATTATTCATGTAATATTGTGGAGTTAATGGATGTAAATGCTACATTCCCAATCAAAGATATTTATGAGAAGAAGAAGCCGGATGATTGGCAGAAAACGGCAATGGAGAAGGTGATGGATATTTTACGCTCTGGCGAAAGTGGTGATATACTTGTCTTTATTAAATCAGGTTCAGATGGTGCTAAAATAATGTCCTATTTACAACCACAACTCAAAACGCTCAATAATAAGAGCGAAAATCCGTTTATGACAGTTTTAGATGCAAAGATTGCTAAAGATGAAAAGGATTATGCGATTAAAGAGTTTGATTATTTAAACCATCCTACTGCGGATCCATCACGCCCCTTTACCCGTAAAATCGTCTTCTCCACCAACGTTGCCGAAAGCTCCCTTACCGTCAAAGGTGCCGTATTCGTTGTCGATTGTGGTTTGGCTTTAGAGGATTTATATGAGCCTCGTAAAGATGCCAATGCGCTCTTGGAGAAGTATGTATCCCAAAGTGCGGTAAAACAACGTCGTGGTCGCGTCGGTCGTACCAAACCAGGTATTTGCTATCACTTATACAGTGAAGCGGAGTTGAAGAGCTTCCCTGAATTCCCCATTCCATCGATTCAAAAGTCGGATTTAACACTTGATATATTGGATATGATGAAGATACCCTACATTCAAAATATCAGCGATTTAAAGAAACTTTTAGCTTCCATGATCTCCCCTCCAGCCCAAGAGTTCATCGACTCCGCACTTCACAACTTATATGCTAATGGTGCCATTACATCCAAAGAGGCAGATGGTGTCATCACCCCCTTAGGACGCGCTTACTCCTCCTTTAGTGGTTTATCGGTTCCTATGGCACGTGCCATTATTGCCTCTTACTACTATCATTGTAAATATGATGTGATTCCGATTATGGTGATTATTGCAAATATTGATGGCCGTATTGATGGATTATATGAACGCTTCCCTCGTAGAAAGATGAGTAAAAATAGTAAGGAGTTTATGATGGCGCTCAAAGAGTATGAGAAGAAGCAGCATCAATTTGACAGCTCCAGTGGCGATTTTATGACAATTTATAATATTTATCAAGCATTCCGCTCTTTTATGCGTATTCCCAAAACATTAACTCCAGAAGGTATTAACCAAACCAATAATGTACCTATGAATGGTGGAGCAAATAATAACAATAATAATGGAAAGAATAATGGTACTACAAATAATGTTCCATCGGTGATTCCCATCGAACAATTAACAAAGAAGACGGCGCAAGATGCGCGCCGTTGGTGTATTGAGAATGGTATTTCACCGCGTGTATTTGTGGATAGTCGTAATAAGCTCTCGTGGGATAAGGTGGGTAATGAGGTGCGAAAGATTGAGAATACGCTGATGAAGGTGGTTCAACCTCCGGAGTTGCGCCGCACGTACTTTGCCAAGTATAAGGAGGATGGAGGTGTTGCGAATCAGCGTCAATTGGCAAAGGAGATCGAGGAGAGTAAGAAGGAGTTACAGAAGATTACGCCACCGGAAGATCGTATTAATGGAGAGGAGACTCCAGAGCCATCGATTCAAAATAAGAGTGAGTCGGAAGTATTGGCAATGGAGGGAGGATCTTCTTTCCAAAAGAATATAGGAAAAGAAGAATTGATTCAACAGTATATTCAATTTGGAGGATATAATGCGAAACCATATGAGATTAATTACTTTCCGAATGCTACATTGTATGAGAAAAAGGAGGATAATATTATGGCGTCATTGGCACATGGATTCTTTACACGTATGGTGAAACACGTGAATAAGAACTTTTATAGTACATGCTTCCCATTACAACCGGTCATGTGTAATCCGGATATGAATAGTACTGTTTCATTAAGTGCTAAACCGAAATATTTAATCTACTCCGAACTCTTTATGTTACGTGAGAATCAACCTACATTGAAGTTGAATATTGTGAATAAATTACCTACAAAGATTCAGAGTGAAATCAAAGAGCAGTATGGAAAGTTAATTGAGAATTGTTATAAGACGATAAAGATCAATAAGAGGAATCATCAGGGAAGAGAGAAGGGAGATCGCGGTCAAAAGAAAAAGAAACGTTTTACCAAAAAACGGTATCCTCGTAGATAAGAGTCGAAAACAAATTCATTCATAAAAATCTTTTTATCTTTCACTTCAAAGATAAAAAGAGAGATACAAAAATAGTTTTATATATTATTTATTTGAAAGAAAAAGAATCACTTTCGTTCCGAAAGTACATACTCCACAAAGGCGCGACTCTCTTCATAAAGTGGTAAATCATCTCCTTGATATACTTTTTGAATATATTTATGAATCTTTACCTTCTCTACAAAATCTTCTAAAAGACCTTCATAATCCATATTTTCAACATTCTTCTCAGCACCTTGGTAATGTTTTTCATAAATACGTTTCATATACTTCTTTGCATCAATCTCTTTCTCATGTAAATAGGTTAGAATTTTTTCAAAACGTTTTGATGAATCTTCTGTACTCTTACTCTTCTCCTCTCCTACTCTCTTCTCTCCCTTCTCAAAGATTAGAGTATATTTATTTCCATTTTCAGCCTTCTTGGGGTTTAAAAGCCCAGAAGGAAGCAGGGAGTCGTCATCCTGAACGAACACCTCAAATGTAAGATACATATACTTTTGGGAAACAGCATAAAACCATGATGTTGGAGGCGCTCCCTTTGTGCGAAATGTATAAAGATATGTGCTCCCTTTCTCTACTTTTACATCATATGCATCGGATAAAGATCCCCATAAGAGAGTGATCCCCTCTTCATGTGTCATACTCTTCTCATGTTTCCATCCAGAGAGTACCGAAAGAGAGACACACTTTTCAAAAGAGAGTTTCGTCTCTTTTTGATATAATATGGGATTGATTTTAATATCATCTTTATAAATTTGATTCTCTTCATAAAATGCGCGAAGTAAATCTTTTAGACCACTCACCTTCACTTGACATAGATATGTAGATTGACTCATATTTTAATTTATTTTTAATGAAAATGAATGAAAATATTTTTAAGAGTAAAAGTTATTCTATAAGAGTGGTTTATTTTTTATATACAAGTGAAACGAATGGAAGCTTACGAAACAAGCTTCTTTTGAATCTTTTCACGAAAGACCTTCTCGAATTCAGGATCAAAGCAGAATCGATGAGACAACTCAAACTCCTCTTGAATTTCGTGCTCTTCCATCATCGATGAAACGAGATGTGGTTTCTCCCACTCTTGACGACAATATTCGAGCCAATGAACTTTCTCCATTCCTGAAGTCTCCATCATCAAATTTCCATTTTCAAAAATCGTAATAATATCATTTACCAACTTCTCTACACCACCCGCTTTCTCAATCGACAACTTTACTGAACTATACGAGGTAACATCTGTCTCTTTACCATTTTCAAAATGCTTTTCATATACCATATCATACTCATCATCTTCGTTGGTATAAATGATATCAAACGTGAGTTTAGGGAAGATCTTCGAGACGGACAGAAGCCATTGACGAGGATAGCACCATGCGGTATCAAAGTGATATGTTAGGATCCCATTCTCATCGATTTCCGAAAGATTTGCCTTTGAATCACAAGCATCCCATTTGGTTCCCCAAAGATGACAAATCAAATCGTAATTGTTATAATTTTGATCTTTGGAGGAGAGTATAATCTTCACAACACGCTTCATCTCCTCTTCATCGGTAATATGACGCAACTTTTCACGAATCTTGGGTTGAGAATCAAGAAGTTCGCGCTTTGAAATGTAATTTTCGTGAATATACTCCCAAATCATATTATCGATTTCGCGCGGCACCGATTTTCGGAAAGAGAGGTCACAAACATCGCATTCGAGAGCATATGAATCCTCTTCGTCAATGCGATTGTATTTATAAAAGTGATGGAGACGGCGAGTATCTCCCTTTACCACAAGTGTATTTTTAGTATAATTCGGCATCTTACTTGTATGATGTAAATAGTAGTAAAACAAATCAAAAGAGGAGGAAAAATCCTTTTTTCTTTTTTTTTTATAATTTTTATAATTTTTATAATTTTTATCTTTTTTGTTATTTACAAAAAATATATATTCTAAAAGGGACTCGTAATAGCCATCACCTCGGAAACCCGGGAGATGTCGTGGTACTTGTCGCATCTTGACGCACCATTCAGTGAATTCATCTTCGACATCTTCCAAATCATAATGCTCTCACCATCGAAGTGGTAGCCAAAGACGTCATTCGATGCCACCATCTCGGGAGAGGTAGGCATCGAGAAGATAGCCTGAAGCTTCTCATCGAAGAGGTAAATCCCGGAATAGTCCGAAAAGATGATCCGGAGCAAACCGCGGTAGCTGATGAACTTCATCCGGCACCAAAAGTCGTCGGAATCTCCATCGAACCAAATGGCAACGGGGGTCTTATAGACCCGCGCCGGCTCCTTGGCGTGGAGAGAGAGCAAATAACTCTTTTGACTCGGATTATCCGTACCGCTCACCGCAAACCACCAATCACCAATGTACTCGTGAAAAGTAGCAGACTCCCGAAACTCCGCAGGAAATGTGTTAAAGAGCGCCTGAAGTTCAGGGTCAGTAGCACTGTTGCGCGGGTTGAAAGAGGTCGGATTGAGAAAGTTCATGATAAAAGAATCTTTTCGTAATCCATCTTCTATATCACAACACTCTATCTTTTTTATTTAGTCAATTTTTTTATAAGTATTGAATTTCAATGAACGTAAATCATTTTAGGGCAAAGACTTTTAATACTTATAAATGATTGCTTACTTTACATACTTTACAACTCTTACTTAAAAATTAGAGAGCAAAATAACTCCTCTTACATTCAGGAATATAAGAAGAATCCGTATATACATTACCACACTTAGTTGTAATTCCTTGCTTACGCATCAACTTATTCCGATCTTTGAAGGGGAGATCCTTAAAAGGTTCAAGAATCTTTTCGTTCTCTTCATCGATTCTCCTTTTGTAATTCTCTATTTCCGAATCATCAATCATCCAATAGATAATATGTGATTCGGTAATAGCAAATCCATAAACAACGTTCTTTTCTATCATTTCTGGATTACGAGGTACGTGTAAAATAGTATTCAGACGCTCATCCATGATGAAAATACCTCCAAAATTCGTTTGGACGATTCGAATCATATCATCGATTGAAAAGATCTTCTGATGAAACCAAGTATCTTTTACTACTTCTCCAGCATCATTGATAACAATATCGTGCCATATATCAATACTCTTTGAGTAAAATGTGTCAGGGTAGCGAGCATCAATGGTATAAATAGTAGCACTCTGATTCTCATAATCTGAATCAATTCTAATCCACCAATCACCAATATACTCAGGCCATAAGGCATTCATACGAAACTCCGAATGGATAGTGTTAAAGACACTATCGCGCTCACGATTACGATCTGAAGAATAATAAATATTGCTGAAAAGAATCGTCTTCATTGTCTATTTGATTTGTACTCTTTTTATATTTTTTGTACTCTATTCAAAAAAAACCATTTTTTATTTTTATTTACGTTATCTTTATTCTATTTTGGATATAGAGGAGTTTCGCACTATATATAAATATACCATTTTTATTCAAATGAACGCCAATGAGAAGTATGAGTTGGTGCGTTCGATTGGGGAGGAGGTGATTCAAGAGGAGGAGCTGAGAGCCCTCTTTGAGAAGGTCGAACATCCCATTGTGTATGATGGATTTGAGCCAAGTGGTCGAATGCATATCGGCCAAGGGATACTGCGCGTTATCAATACCAATAAATTAACCCGCGCAGGGTGCCACTTCCGCTTCTGGGTGGCAGATTGGTTTGCACAACTCAATCAAAAGATGGACGGTGATCTGGAGAAGATTCGCGTTGTGGGAAAGTATATGATTGAAATTTGGAAGGCAGTGGGGATGGATCTGGAACATGTGGAGTTCTTATGGGCGAGTGATGAGATCAATGCTCGACCTGCGGAGTATTGGGGACGAGTTATGGAGATCGCCCGCCTCAATAACTTGTCTCGAATCAAACGTTGCTGTACGATTATGGGGCGGTCCGATGCGGAAGGAAGTGACAATATGCCAAGCTCTCAAATTCTCTATCCGTGTATGCAAGCGGCGGATATCTTCTTCTTGAAGGCACATATTTGTCAATTGGGTATGGATCAACGAAAAGTAAATATGTTAGCTCGAGAGTATTGTGATATGACCCGTCCCAAAATTCGCCATAAACCCATTATTGTATCACATCCTATGATAATGGGTTTGAAGAAGGGACAAGAGAAGATGTCAAAGAGTGACCCGGATTCAGCCATCTTTATTGAGGATAGTGTAGCTGATGTCAATCGCAAGATACGAGGCGCATACTGCCCGGAAGGAGACGAAGATTTCGAGAAGAATCCGGTAATTGATTATATTCGTCATATTGTATTTGGATATTATGGATATTTCGAAGTGTATGACTCAAATGAGAATATGATTCAAAAGTATGAAGAGTATGAAAGATTCGCCACTGATTATAAGAGTAAAGTTTTACATCCAAGTGTGGTAAAACCCTCTTTGGCAAGAGCAATTAATCAAATCATTGAACCTGTGAGAAATCACTTTGAAAAGGTTCCGGAAGCAAAAGAGCTATTGGAAAAGGTAAAGAGATACCGAATTACGAAATAACCTAATTTTTTACACCTTTTGATATTTAAAACGCCGACTTTTTTTATAAAAAAAATAAGAATTTTAAATATCAAAAAAATGATTGGTTTTAACCTAAAAAACAATAGAGTAATCTTATGATTACTCAATCGTTAGACTAATTCCATTTTTAGAAATGGCATCTAACTTACTTAATTTTTTATTTTTCGTTATTTTTGATTTATCTTTAACTTCAATATCTTTAATTTCATCATTTATACTTTTATTTTTGTTTTCTCTACAAAAATCAGTATTTCTTGATTTTTTAAATATATATTCATTTGATAAATCTAAAATATTTAAACAAGCATTTACATCACGATTTATAAAAACAATATTTTTGTTTTCTGAACCATTGTTTGTTATAACAGATGTTGCTTTTATTCTTAATTCAAATTTACACGGATTACAGCATTTACATACTAGTAAACGGTGTTTCTTAATACTTTTATCTATCCCTTGGGATCCTTCTTTCTTAATAGTATGATTACTTAATTCATTATGACAAGTATTACATAATTTTGAACTCTTAAATTCATCTACTAATAAAACTTGATAATGTTTTGAAATTAAACGACGTAGTCCTACACCTTTTGTAGGCATTAAATATTTCATTTGTTTATTATTACTCCAATTACCATAACATATAAGTAAATCAGATTTATTTAATATTTCTTTATTGGATTCCATCATTTCTAATTTGCATCTTTTTCTTTCTCTTCTTGTATTTTGTTTAGGTCTTATTTTATTACAAAATACTTCTTCAATACGTTGAATAAATTGATCTTCACTTTTTCGTTGATAAATCCACGTTCTCCAATTTTGCTTTCTAAATTTTATATTTTCATAAAAATCTCGTATTAAGTCATTTATTTGAGTTTTTATTTTGATATACTCTTTAAATTTTAAATAATTTACTGTTTTACACGTAAAATCTGATAAAATACTTTCAAATTCTTGAATTTTATTTTTATTCTTTTCATACTTCATAATTCTATTCATACGTAATCTATAACTTTCAATTTCACGTTGCTTACATCCATATTTTAATTGATTTCCTTCATTATCCATCATATAAACCAAAGTTGCCTTTCCGGGATCTACTGAAACTAATTTTTTAGTTTGACATACTTTTAATTCATCGTCGTTTAATTCATCTAAATATAAATCATCTATTTCATTAAATGAATTTTCATCTTCTCCTGCTTCGCTAGCACTCTTTTTACTTCCTTCTTTTTGTAAGCATATAGAAACTCCTACTCCATCTGTTTGAAAACTTTTCATTATATAATCTTTTTTATTAAATATTTTATGATTCATATTAAAAATAGACCCTAAAATCTTATTTCTATTTTCAATATTTTTATTTTCATTTGTGCTACTTCCTTTTTCACCAAATATAGATAATATTCCATATGTATCAAATGTTAAATAAGATGGTATTAAACTATTTCTTAAAGGTATTGGTTGAAATAACTTTTTCTTTAATTTATTCTTATACTCACTACTTAAATCTGAATTTTCAATATCATTATTCATATTTTCTAATGTTTCATTCATTTTAATTGTATATTTTAAGTATTTTAACGGATTTACCTTAACATCATAACCATATAAATTTGTTTTATCATTATTTTCTTTAAGTTCAATAGTAGGTAAATAATGATTGAAAATATGATTAGACCATTCTTTATACTCTTCTTTTATTTTATCTTTTTTATTGCTTAAAATGTAATTTTTTAATTTATAAAAATCATCATCATGTATGTAATCTGGTTTAATCATATTCATAAAATGACGTATTCGAGTAATAAAATGCTCTTTAAGATTATTATAAAATGCTGTATTTATTTGTTTTGCTATATACGGAGTAATATAACTCTTATTTCTTAAATCAAATTTTGGTTTATTGATAAGAGGAGCAAATTCATTTTCATAAAAAGTATTTAATTCATTTTCAAAATTACTATTTTTAGATTTTTTACCTCTATTATCTCGTGTTCCACAAGCACGAATAAAATAAAGGATTATATCTTTGTTTAATTCAGGAAATTCTAAATTACGTTCATAACAATAAAGTAAATATAGGCGTATAAATTGATAAACTCTTATTGTGATTTCATTACACTCTTTAACTAAATTTTCAAAAATGGGTGCATCTTTTTCATAATTAATTAAAAGTGATCTTAAACTTGTTTTAATGGTTGTAAAATCTCCACTATGATAAGTTGAAAAAAGATGTTTATCTTTTTCTTTGTTTTGTTTCTTCTTTTTTGTTTTTGCCATTTCTAATATTTAGTTAGATATTATTTTAAGATTTTTAAACGTAAAAAGAAACTTAATTTTCCTTAATATTTTGACTTTGTAGATTTTCTGAAATTATTTGTTTTTGCTTTTCTTCTTTTTTTTTCTTATAATATTCTTTATTATATTCAGCTTTTTTTGTAGGGTCAATTTTATGATTTTTATGATATTCTTCTTTATATTTTTTAATTTCTTCTTTATGATCTTTGTAATATTTTTTAATTTCTTCTTTATGATTTTCGTAATATTTATGAGCTCTTTTTGGTGCTGTATATTTTTTTAAATGTTCTTTTAAAATATTATTTTCTTCTTTAAGTTTTTTATTTTCTTCTTGAAGTTTTTCAATTTCTTCTTTACTATCAGACATTTTATATCTATAACTATATAAATATTCTTTATATTTAACTTTAATAAATAAAATATTTTATTTATTAAAAAATTTAAAAGTCGGCGTTTTAAATGTCAAAAGGTGTATATAATACATTTACGAATATAAAAATACATATTTATTTTTATATAATACATTTACGTATATAAAAAATAAAAAATGATTTTTGTAACTCCTTCTTCAACGTAATGCGTTTTTCGGAATAAACCTATTTCAATGGCGCACTTCAAAGTACCCATGCTACGAAAGATAAACCAACACCAAATGTACGGCGACTCTACAGAACAGAAGGAGATTCGACCCATTTGTGTAGATGATATTTATTGTAAAAATAAGAGTTGTAAAAAGTTGCATGTCGAACGAAAACGGCAGCATATTTGCCAATTTGACATCTTTTTTATTCCCGATAAGGATCGAGGATGCCACTTTAACGATTGTACCTTCTTTCATCCTCGACGCGATCATTATGAGATGATGAAAGAGGAGGAACTTGAGAATGTCGCAACAAATGTTGCGGAGACTATCTTATGTGAACCTACGTCGAAAAGTGAATGTGAAAAGGTAGATGAAGCGCTAAAAAAACTGCTTACTGATTTATATAGTTATCGCGAGTTTGAAGATGATTTAAATCAGAAGCTGAGTCAAACAGAAACTCTCCTTTATCAATCCCAAGAGTACTACTCAAATAGCACAATACGAATTCAAAGTGAATATCATCTCTTTATGAGTCGGTTTGGTGAATTTGTCTCTCAATTTGAGGGATTGTGCCAAAGAATTAATGTAAATTGTGTGCGTTTTGCGTCGCTTTATCCCAAATCAAAGGGAAAGATTTATACAAGTATTGAAAAGTTGAAGAAGATTTATCAACAAATGGATTATATCCGTAAATTTGTGATAAATGAGTATCAAAATACTCTTCATGTCTATCCACTCATGTAAATAGATCCAGTACTTTTTACTTTTTTATTTTACTTTTTTATTTTAATATTTTTTATTTTTATAATTTTTATTTGATATTGATTGAATCATTGCCATTACTTATCGATTTTGACTTCATATTGAATCATTAGATAAATTCGAATGATTTCGGCAATATAATCACGAATATCAACGATATTCGATGGTGTATAATGTACACTCTTTACATGATCCAAGAGAAGATTCAATTCAGAAATAAGCTCTTGATAGACATAATGTGAATCCTTCTTGTAAAATTCAAAAAAATGGCCGTCTTCATCATATAAATAATCATCGAGTAATATGGATTCATGCTCGGATGCTTTGACATAAACCCAATCATATAATTCAGAGATAAAGTCATATGTCATTTGAGAATGTAACTTCTCATCTTCATCATGAATCATCTCATAAAAGAGTTGATATATAGTGGCGCTTATTTTTGGAATATTTACCACATTGGACTCAATCATACGTTCCATTTGACAAAGAATGGCTTCGATTTCATCATGATAATGATTAATTGAATAGGTGGAACCTGATTCGATTTCCTCGTAATGGTTTGTTATCTCCATTTTGAAAATAGAAAGTTTTTTGATAAACTCTTTTTATCTCTTTTTTATAAATGATATGAAAAATCATTTTTTTATATTCTTTAAAAATTGATTTACGCTCATTGTTTTTTAGAAAATATATAAAAAATGAAAAAAAGGATGAAAGGAAGAGAAGAGGAGAAGAGTGGAAGAGAAAGAGGGAACGTAAAAAAGAAAAAATGCTCCTTCAAAAGACCGCTGATTTAATTCAGCCCATCGAAAGTGCTTATCATGAGCTGAAGTGTAAAAATGATACAACCCTTTGTACCTTGCGTAATAAATTGGCTGAAAAGAAGCTCTTTGTGGATTTTTATGACTCCACCAACGACCTTTTTTTACATGCTTTTCGCAAATACACGAATTTGAATACCATTTTTATTATTGGGAAGAACAAAGAAGAGGCATATAGCAACTTTTATCTACCCAAATATAAAGAGCAGTATATTCTTTATGGAATCAAAACCCTCGCTCTTTCAAAGAGTGATTTGTGTAAAGCCTTTTATCAACTTCTTTATTATCGCCATCAAAAACGGCATATTCAAGATTTTATGAATGATGTGAGCGCTTATACACATGGATTTGAAACCTATCAACGTGCAAACGATGATGAGAAGATTATGATCTCGATTTTGATTGTATCAAGACGAACCAGAATGTATGATTTTTACGCATTGCGTGAGGAGAAGTGCGCGGATTCATTGACTTATCTTCCCGAAAGTCGGGAAGCACAATGGATTGCTGCCACACTCTTCTTCAATCAGAACTCTTTGGACTTCTTGGAGAAGCAAGATTTGAAATTTTATCTCAAAGCCGAGAATAAGAGTTGTTGGGATTCGATGAATGAATTTTTGAAATTTTTATATGAAACGGTACCCATGGAAGAGCGTCATCGCTTGATCTTTTATAGTTCAACGATTTTGTACTTCTTGGGACACCGGGCAAATAATGATTTTGATATGATGATCTTCTGTAAAGAGGAAGATCCCACTTTTCATCAGCCACTTCGACTCTTTGAGTTGAGTGGAAACCAACCTTATCAAGAGAAAGGCGAAAAGGGTATTTATGATTTTAGCTATATTTATAGCAATCAACCTGAATTATCGCGCAAATATTATGAAGAGTTTTATGATAATTGGGCGCAAAAGTACGGTGTTCGAAAATTTGAGGAGATTTATGCTTTTGGAAAGCATCATATGTACTTCTTGGGTATGAAGAGCACTTTACTCAATCAGGATGTCATTCGACGTCAATTACGTAATCGGCCTCGCGCCATTGCGGATCTGATTGCGCTACGAAAGCGATATGGTTTCAAACTCGATATTCCCAAACCACCGAAGACGATGGATAAGTTCCACAAAGTGGATGCTCTATCAGTGGAGGAGAAGAGTTCGCTTCTTCAAAAGGGCGGAAAGATCATCTCTACCTATGGAGTCGATGAGATTAAAATTGTCGAATCGGTGGATGAAGATCGCTTCTTAAATACGGTGATTTGGGCGCTGGATACGCGTTATGGTATGGACTTTACTCTCTCCGAAGTTCGAGTTGAATTAGGATTGGAGAAGAAGAGTGATGCCAAAAATACGTACAAGATCCGAATTGCTGCTGCCAAGAAGGTGGAAGAAGAGCCGGTAAAGAAGATCCGTGTTGGCGACTTGCGCTGCGACTCGCACGACTCAAAGAGTCATGTGCGAGTTGTAAAGACGAAAGATGCGATTACTGGCGAAATCGTAAAGAGCAAGGTTGGAGGAGAAGAGAAGAAGAAGGAGAAGAGGAAGTTTGTTCTCGGGAGTTCAAAGAACTCCGGAAGGAAGCAGGAAGTCGTCAAAAATTGATTTTTTCTTTCATTTACATATGACTCTCTTATCTCTTATTTATAAAATGAATTCGAAGATGTTACGTATTACGAAAATTATGCCTCGAGATGACGAATATTATGATAAACGTCAGAAAGAGATTCGCCAAGAGAAATCGCGTAAAATCGAAGAGAAGTATGCTTCCTTTTTATACTTTCTTTATCCGTGTTTCGGGAAGTAAAAGATAAAAAAATACAAAAAAATACAAAAAAATACAAAAAAATACAAAATTATAATAAATCAATTTACGTTCATTATTTTTACTAAAAAATAATGAAGTACGTATATTATTTTCATTAAATATAAAAAATGAAAGATCAAATGGAATATGATAAGAGTGTTTTAAGAAGTATAACAAGATCTCGTTCACTATGAATTCGAATACTACTCAGGTGGTATCGTTTGCTAACAGCGATTTGGCCTCTTCCGAGGCTGTTGCGATTGTGAAGAAAAAGAAGGGTGCCGCTGCGGCGGCGCCTAACCCTATTTTGTGGGCTGTGGGGGGAGCTCTTTTGCCCGGATATTGCGAGCCTTGTAGTCGCGTTCATTTATGATGCGAAAACGGGATTCGACTCGGCGGGAAACCACCAGAACGGAACGAAGTTCAACAATACCGGCTATGACTGGTATGACTTCGATCGAGATGGAAACCACCGGATCACTGGCAAGCCTTACGATTTGTATGACTTTGACCGGAATGGAAACCACCAGAAAACGGGTACGCCCTACAATGAGCGTGGCTTCAACCGCGCCAATATGCACCGAAATGGAACGCGCTTTGACGAGGAAGGCTACAGCGCCATGGGCGTCCATCGGGACAAGTACGATGCTGAGGGTCGCGACCATTGTGGGCGTGACTTTAACGGTATTAACCGGCGCGGCTTCTTTATGGATATACGTCTCCACTTTATCAATGAGTTTATCCACGTTATCACTGGTACCGACCGTGACCCGGACGGGTACGACTGGTACGGCTTCAACCATGACAAGATCCATCTCAACGGGACACGCTTCGACGAGCATGGCATGAGCGCCATGTTAGTCCACATGAACGAGTACGACGCGGAGGGTCGCGACCCGAAAGGACGCGACTACGATGGCATCGACCGACATGGCTTCCGCTGGAATAGATATGACGACGAGTTGATCGGACACATTGTCACCGGCACCGACCGTGACCCGGAGGGATACGATGTTTTCGGTTTCAACCGTGACAACATGCACCGGAACGGGACACGCTTCGACGAGGATGGTGACAGTGCCATGTTAGTTCACATGGACGAGTACGACGCTGATGGCCGCGACCCAGACGGACGCGACTACGACGGCATCGACCGACATGGCTTCCGCTGGAATAGACATGACGAGTTGATCGGACACATTGTCACCGGTACCGAGTACGACCCTGACGGCAAGCACTACCGAGAGTAGGAGAAGTATTCATTCTTTTCACATCTTTTAGACCTTTATAGGAGGGCAATACCCTCAAAAAATTATAAAATGATTCACGTTCATTATTTTTTATAAATAATGAAGTTTGTTCTATTAAATATAAAAATTGAAAGTTTAAATGGAATATTATAAGAGTGTTTTAAGAAGAAGTATAACAACTTTTCAAAAAACACTGACAAGATGTCGAACACTATGATTTCGAATATTCGGGTTTTTGACTCGGAGGGAAACAACCGGATCACTGGCACGCCTTACGATTTGTATGGCTTTAACAGGGACGGGATCCACCAAAACACGGGGACGCACTTCGACGAGCGCGGCTTCAACGCAGAGCGCTGGCACCGGAACGGAACGCGCTTTGACGAGCATGGCATGAGCGCCATGATGGTTCATCAAAGCAATTACGATTCCGAAGGCCGCGACCCGGAAGGGTGCGACTTTAGCGGCGTCAATCGACAAGGCTTTTTCAGGGATAGATTTTATGAGTATACTCACATTATCACTGGCACCGAGTACGACCCGGAGGGATACGACGTTTGTGGCTTCAATGCCGACAATATGCACCGGAACGGAACGCGATTTGACGAGCACGGCAAGAGCGCCACGATGGTTCATCAAAGCGAGTACGATACCGAAGGCCGCGACCCGGACGGGTGTGACTTTTACGGCATTGACCGTCACGGCTTTCGCAAGCGCTCACGTTGGAACAGAGAGTTAGGGGATGAGAATCTCGATAACGTTATCACCGGCACCAAGTACGACCCGGAGGGGTACGACCGTCGCGGCTTCAACGCCGAGCGTTGGCACCGGAACGGAACGCGCTACAACGAGCGCGGCATGAGCGCGATGGGCGTTCATCAAAGCGAGTACGATGCGGAGGGTCGCGACCCAGACGGACGCGACTACGACGGTATCGACTGGCGTGGCTTTCGCTGGGACTTTGACAGGGAGAAAGACCCGATGGGGTACATGCCCGCAAACGTTGTCAGACACATTGTTACCGGCACCGAGTACGACCCGGAGGGATACGACGTTTGTGGCTTCAATGCCGACAACATGCACCGGAACGGAACGCGCTTTGACGAGCACGGCAAGAGTGCAATGGGTTTCTTCTGGTTCCAATACGATGACGAGGGTCGCGACCCGAATGGACGCGACTTTTACGGTATTGACCGACGAGGCTTCCGTTGGATCGGTTGGATCGGTTCCGGCATTTTGTCTCGCTGTGTGGGACATGTTGTCACTGGCACCGAGTATGACCCGGATGGAAACCACTACCAAGAGTAGGATGAGTATTCATTCTTTTCGCACAGACCTTTATAGGAGGATAATCTTCCTTAAAAATTATAAAATAAATATAAATGATTTACGTTCATTATTTTTAATAAATAATGAAGTTCGTTCATTATTTTTAAAAGTTCGTTCATTTCTATTAAAAAGATAAAAAAAATGAATTTTGATTCATTTTAAAGCGAGTCACAGAGGAGTGAATTATCAAAAAGATTTAAAAATGATTCAACAGATATCTTCCAAAAAACAGAACGTAAAGAAGTCGATTAGCCCGAAACGGGTGGAGACACGTGAAGCACTCACATTCGATACTTTTACAGCATACAATGCATCCTTCGTGGATGCTTTTATGAACTATTCTAACGAACTTCGTACGGTCTATAAGAGACGCGATGAATCGGAGCATATTTCAATGATGAAAGAGTCATGGATTGTGAATTTGAAGAGCATTTTGGCTCCTACGTGGGCCGATGTGGATCTGGATTTTCATCCATCTCTTCGAAAGAAGAGTGATATTGAATCTTTCTTTTATCTCCGCTCTTCCGATACGCCCGTTTTCGACGCGTTCAAGGAGAGTGTGAATGTAAGTGAAGAGTACTTTACAGCACTCTTTTCGAACACATATGAATCAAACTTTTCATCGTTGGACTCCAATGATGTGCGCCGCGAGTATCAGAATCGAGTAATTTATTATCTCGAATTGTGGAAGAACTTCTTTAAACGGAGCTCTTTTGATGATCCCTCATTGCGTCACAAGTTATATCATATGGGAGCTCTTTTGAGCTCTCTACATATCAAGAAGGACATTTTGGAGAAGTGCGCTCTCTCTTATACCATTATCTCATGGAATCGTTCATTTGAACTCTTCTACAAGATGAAGTATCGAGAGGCATATGCGTACGCACATGTTTCAAACTTGGACGAGTATATGCGTTGTGTGATGATTCCCATGGTGGGAATGGTTCATGCGTACTCAAAACTCTCTTATGATGATGAGCTCTTTGAGTTCAATGATTTTGATACATGGATTTGTGCGAAGAGTATCCCTCGTGAAGAGTGGAAAGGAGCGTGCGAAAAGGAGTATCAAGAGTATATGATTACACTTCAAAAGAAGATGGCTCGTCAGAAAGAGGAACAGGAGCGCCAAGCGCGTATCCAAGCTCTGGAAGATGCAAAGTTGGACGAGATGATTCGTAGGCAATCGCCTCGTTCCGCTCAAGTTCAGAACCATCGGTTTATTGAACTTTTGAAGGCCGAAGAGAAGCCTATCGTCTATAAAGACGAGAGTGATATTCCGAAAATTTTACGCCGCCGTGAAACAAATCCTTCGAAAGAAGGTGAAACCTTGCTAATCTTCCATCATGGAAGTGATGAGCGTATGGTTTATACGAAGCGTATTTTGAAGACGAAGATGAATGATGAGATGATATGCTACTCCGTACATAAATTAGTGTGCGAATTGCCGAATCTTCTTCGAAATCCGCGAAATAAAGCAAACTTTATGCGTAGCAAAAACATCTTCTTTACGCGAAAAGTAAAGGATATGGGTATATTCTACGCAAATCAATTGTATGAAACACTTATCTCTTTTTGTGAGGAAGTGGCTTCTACACCATTGGAAGATAATGAACTTCGTCTTCAAATCGTCCAGAATTATTATGGAAAGAAGCGTGATACGGAGAGTGTCGAGAATTATCTCTTCAACTTCCGGTTTGACGTTTTCAACTCCATTGCGATGTATTACTGTTATTACACTCAGGAACCCGCAGAGTTTATTTAGGTAAAACGTTTGTTGTACCCATTTAAATATACCAATTTGTATGAACTTTGTATATACCAATTTGAATATAAAATGTATATAAAAATATATATAAAATCATTATTTATAAAAAAATAAAATTAAAACTTCTATGTTAAATGTGAAGAAGTTCATCAATCCCTTCCATAAAGCTTATTTGCTTCTCCCATCCCAAACTCTTTACCTTATCACTCGATATATAATATCGTTTATCATTAAAAGGGCGATCTGAAACATACTCAATCCACTCTTGAATATCTTCCGTCTTCTTGATCTTCTGAATGAGAATACGTGCTACCTCGAGTACAGTATACTCATCTTCATCATCACCACCAATATTGTATATCTCTCCTAAAGCCCCCTTTTCTAAAATCAATTGAAGTGCGCGCACTACATCCGAAACATGTAAAAAAGAGCGGACATTGCTCCCACTTCCTTGAATCGTCACCTTCTTGTCTTCTTGTAATAATTTAATAAATCGCGGTATTAACTTCTCATGATACTGCTCTTTCCCATATACATTATTCGAACGGGTAATAATAATCGGCATTTGATACGAGTAGTAGTATGCTTTGGCTAATAGTTCAGCACCTGCTTTTGTAGCCGCATATGGATTCGTCGGACATAAGATGGATTGTTCGTCTTTCTGCTCTTCATTTGTATCCAACATCGACTCTCCATACACTTCATCGGTGGAAATATGGATAAAACGTTTAAAGTGATTTCCATTTTGAATATACTTTCGAGTAGCTTCGAGTAAAGTATGTGTTCCTAAAATGTTATCTTGAGTATATTGAAGTGAATTTTCAAAAGAATTATCCACATGGGATTGCGCTGCAAAGTGAAGAATCGTATCAATCTTATACTCTTCTAAAATATGGGAAATAAAATCATAAGATGTAATATTTCCCTTGATAAATGTATAATAATCGGAATCACGTATATCTTTGCGAATACGATCTTTGGAGGCACAATAGTAGAGAGCATCGATATTATAAATATGAAAGTTTGCTTTGAATTGATACATGGAAGATGACTCTAAATGTTTTTGATAAAGTTCATCATATAAATGATTGATAAAGTGAGAGCCAATAAAACCACATCCACCCGTCACTAAAATACGAGTTTGATTTTGAATGATTTGTTGAATCATTTTTTAAAAATCGAATACTTCTTCTTTTGATTTTATTTTTCCTCTTTTTACGAAGTGAAAAAAGAGTAGATATATAAAAAATGGTTTTGATTTGAATCAAATCAAATCGTAATCAAATCATAACGTTTATCCATAATCGCATTCATCATCGTCTCTTCCGCCGTGATGACCTCCTCTCCCATTACTCCACGCAATACATTCGGAGAGTATCCACTTACCAATGAAACACCTTTCACATTACTCTTCTCTGGAACCGTGGAGGTCGAACGAACATTCCAGAAGATGATTTGAGGAAGTTCATAACCATGCTCCGCAAATTGACGCCGAATCACTTCAAATGAAGATTCGTTCATACTTCTATCCGCAACATCAAATTGCATATCCGATACCACCAGAAGCTTCTTAGGTAGATCCTCCTGCGAAAGTTGATACTTCTTCGCAAAATCCAGAATAACCTTCATGGCTGCTACAAAGTTTGTATTACCACCCCAAGGTGCTTCTCGTATTGATTTCAACTTCTCAAAAAGGGTCTCTCCCTCAATCTTTACCAACTTTGGCTTCGCCTCAAATGTAAGTACTCGACTCTTCCAAACATCATTTTTGGCGATGGATGAGATTAAAACTCCCATTGTATATGAAATCGTCATTGGCATTCCACTCATTGAACCACTCACATCTGCAAGAACCAACATTTCATTCAAACTTCCCATTGTAGCCACCTTTTCTACCATACTCTTCCACTGTGCTTCCACCAACTCATCGGGTTCAAGTGTAATAAGCATATTTCTATTTTTATCACAATATTTCAGAACAATCTCGTGTGGAAAGAGAACCGATGCGTTAATCTTGGCACTTCCACTTGCCAATTGTGATTTATACTCCATGAAACGCGAAGCATCATTTCGCATAAACGCATTTTCACTCTGATGGCGTTTAGGCTTCTTACTATGCTGATTCATCGCACAACTTGGAACCTTCTCGTAATTAATCGATTCATAATCACGCTTACATAGCTTTGTTTCAAGAATATCGATTTTACGACGAAGTGGAACAAGAACACTCTTACGGAAAGTCGCATAATTGAGCCCATATGCCTTTACAATAGCCTTATATATAGAACCATGTTTCGACTTTTCACTCGGAATCCACTTTGCACATAAAGAGACCGAATTTCCTTTTTCAAGAGCTTCCATATCTTGACGCAACTGTTTTACCACCTCCTCCACATATACCGTTTTTAACTCTTCACTATAGATCGACTCACCATCTTCATCTTCTTCCGATTGAAAGATCCCATCATCCCAGCGCCCATATACATGGAAAAACGCATGTGCGTTTTTCCGTAAAATTTCAATACTCTTTTTAGCAACACAATCCAACAGAGTACGACCGATTTGACGCTCCCCCTTTCCTCCGCGAATATCACGAATATGAGCGATACAACGAAGAGTGAAGTATGGATTTGACTCCCAAGCACTTTCAAAGAGAAGTTTCAACTCTTCCGAATCTACATCTCGAATACTCTTATAATAAAGATCCACAAGTGAGTTCATGGTTGAAAGATACGCTTTGTCTCCATTTTCGGTACATGTCTGATTTGGGTCACCTTCTTCCTTTTGATACTTTTTTTGAATATTTTGGATAATCTCTAATTCGTCTATAAACTCCATTTTATTTTATAGATTCGACTCTTCTACTTTACTCTTCTTGTATATCCTTTATATCCACTTGAAATAAAAGATTAAAGATAAAAATATAAAAACATTCAAAGATCAAGTTCAATTAAATAAATTTTGATAAGAAGAGAGTAAAAACACCTTGTAAAATGGCAAAGAGAATCATAATACAAATAATTTTATACCAATCTTTCTTGGAAGGCGTTGATAACTTAATAAACTCAGGATCATCATGATTTTTACCAATATTATAATGAATTACATTTTTAATCACATTTAATATTAAAAAAGCAACAAAGGACGAGATAAATATTTTATTAGGTAAAATGCGATGAATATAACAAAAGTCAAACATTTTTATTTATATTTATTTTTATCTATTTTGTAATAGGATACTCTACTATCCATAATATATATTATTTTCCAATACACTTTTGATATATACTCTTCCAAGAGTACGATTCATCAAATGTAAATAGATACTCATTATTGATATATTGAATGGTAATAAAGCTTTGATTCAAAAGTGGAATATAAATTTTACACCAATTATCAATAAAATTCATACAATGACAATGAACCAAAAATCCCAATACCATCACAAAGTTAAGTATTGATATATAATATCCACATAAGAGAGCATTGATAATACGATTCCATACAAAGATCATGAATTGGTGATACCATGTGTCAAAAAATAGTCCATAAATAAGTGATGTATAAAAGTAATATTTTGCCACATAAAGATATGTAATGAGAGAAGAGTAAAAGGAGATTCCTACAAAGAAGAGTAGGCGTATGGTACGATTACTTAATAAGAACATGCTCTTTTTTACTACTCTTTTCAATAATTTCTCTATATTCATTTTCTTTTTTCTTTTTTATTTTTTGTAAAGAATGTAAGTAGAATCATTCAAAATAGAATATAAAAAAGAAAGATGGCACTTCAATCCATTCAAATCAATGAGCCATTAAATGCTTATGCTCGACCCATCTATTTGGGAAATTATGAAAGATATCCGACTCTTACCGATATTAAATTTCTTACCAAAGATCGAATCATTGTAGCTCATCGATATGCTTCAAAATTATATATCATCCAACTCGAACCTTATGAAGTGATCGATGAAATGGTAGTTGAAGATAAAGATCACTTTTATTTAACTGAATCTTTTGAAATCGACTCTTCCACATCGACGCTCTACTTAATCTGTTATAGTGAATTTTTAATTACAATCGATATTATTGAAAATCGAAAATTACAAATGAACTCTGTCTATAAACTCAACCAGAATAAGACAAATTATCACGGAATTAAGTTAAAAGATGAGTATGTATATCTTACACCATCCAATATGAAAGATTCATATGACCCAATAATACGATTTCATAAAAATACCAAGATTACTGAAAAATTACCTATTGGAAGTATTCAAATGAGTCATCGAATCAAAGATATACTCTTTGTATCCGAACATATGGTTCTTCTACTTGTAAATATTAAAAAGAATAAATCGATGACAAAACGAGGACTTATCTTTGATGGATTTATCGGACTCTACTCATTCCCAGAATTTCAATTATATGACAAGAAGAGTTATCATTTCGTACATCTTGACCGCTGTATTTGGCATGAAAACCACTTTTATGTAACCGCACAAAAAGAAGATCATGGATACATTTTAATGGGACGTGTCGATGTGGAACGAAAGAAGATATGTGATATCAAAGATATATCATGTCACTCCTTTCCACATGGTTTAACCATCTTTGATGACCTCTTTTCTTACACCTCCTATGACACATCATCCTTTTATATTCATCATCTCTCTACTCTTCTGGATATAGAGAACTTTTTATTAAAAGAAGAAGATACATCATATTAAATATCACTTTTTAATTCATCATGATGCTGATTACCATTGTTACACCCACGATTGGTTCGAAGTTTTTAAAGAAGCTTCTTCAATCGATTCATCAACAAGAGGGTTTAAATCGCGATTTTCAAATCGAGCACTTTATTGTCGTGGATCATGCGGAAGTCCATCGTACGCAAGTAAATACGATTTTAAATGAAGTACTTCCACAACATGGTGTTAAACGATACATCTTTGACATTCCCTTTTCGAGTGGAGCGAATCAATATAAGGGTCATCGCATCTACTCTGCCATTCCCCAATTTGCGAATGGAGAGTATGTAATCTTATTGGATGATGACAACTTTTTATATGAGAATCATATTGCGAACTTTGTAAAAGTAGTACGTGAGAAGGAGTATGATTGGGTCTATTCGCTTCGAAGTATTGTTGATAAAAATGATAAATTTCTTTGTAAAGACCAATGTGAATCATTGGGGTACTTGTCACCCGTCTTTTACAATCCGCAAAGTTATTTAATCGATACGAATTGCTACTTTGTCAAGAGTACAATTATTAAACAAATTTGTCATATATGGAATCGTGTGGCACAATATAATGATAATGACCCGGATCGTCAATTTGGACGTATTTTGATGAGCCAATTCCCAAACTTCGGATGTACCAAAGAGTACACGTTGGGATATCGTGTAGAAGAAGATGGGAAAGGAGTCAGTGTCGAGCTCTTCCGTCGAGGAAACCGAGAGATTTATCAAAAGTATGGAAGTTTGGATGTATGGAGTCGTCCGACGCTCTTCTTGGCACACTTTAATGACACACAAACGGAGCGGATGATTGCTCGTATTTATGGAAAGAAGTCGGAAGAAGAGTCGATTGCTTTTAAACAGTGGCAACTGAATCTCTTTGACGAAATGGGAGATGAAGTACATATTGTAAATGCGTATCGAGCGCCATTTGTTCCCAAAAATTCGATGGTATGGGTACATATGTGCCATTTTGAAGAGTTGCCTCATCATCTTCTGAAACGAACGGATCTGTATCGTGTATTATATACGATTGAATCACCCAATATTCGTCATCAAAAGCAGTGGGACGCGTCATTCTTACAAAATTACTTTGATATTGTAATGACTTACTGGACGGATCTCTTTAAAGTCCGTAGTGAAAATACGATTTACTTTCCTTTTATTCATCGTTTAAGTATGAAGAGTAGTGCGGATCTTCGATTGATTACAAATGATGTCAAAGAGGTAAGTGCTTGTATTTTGTTAGAGAATCGCGACTTCCGTGGAAAGTATATGATTAATCAAGTGGAGCTGGAAGCCCAAGATTACAAGCGACGTATTGTAGCAGAGAATCTCGCGAAACATATAAAGGTGTACTGTTATGGGGATTCATGGAAGAGTATGGAAACAAAGAGTCCAAATATTCTTTGTCGTAGCACGCCAAGTCGCTTTTTGGATAGTGATAAGACGATTGATTATTATCGGAAACATTACTTCTCGATTATTATTGAAAATTGTAATGCTTCTGGATATGTTTCGGAGAAGATTTATGATGCTTGGATGGTTTCATCGATTCCTATTTATTGTGGAAACTTTAATGAAACATTGCGAAAGTTTATTGGAGAAGATATACCGATTGAGAAGATGATGATTGATTTAAATAAAGTGGGTATTGAGAAGATTGGAGATTATTTGAGTGAGTTATATCAAGATGATATTGATGAACTCTTCTTTCATATTGATAAGTATAAGAAGATTGTACTGGAGCGTGTAGGTGTAGGTCGTTATAATCAAGAAGTAAAGAAGATGATTCAAACCATCTATTCGTCATAATTTTTGTTTTTTTTTTTGATTTTGATTTTGACTTTTATTTTTTTTTTTGAAATATGAATATATAGTGATATTATTTGATATATATTCTAACCTTATAGTATAGCAACTCACGAAACGTTTTTTTCATCGATGAGTGGGGAAAAAGAGAAGAAGAAGGGTGGGTCGCGCTCTCTTTTCGATGAATTATTATTAGGTACCATGGCGGTCTCTTCCGCAGTGGCAGCTAATCATCTTTTATCTCAATGCGACTCTACCAACTGCTGTAAAGAGAAACATCATCACTGTAAAAAAGATAAATGTTACCATTGTAAAGATACCTTTTCACACTACGATAATTATTCACATTGCGCACATTGTACTCACTGCCATCATTGTGTATGTAATCATGATTCAAATCATGGATCCAAGTTTGACCCCAAGTGTGGAAACAAATGTGACTCCAAGTGTGGAAACAAATGTTGTAAGCCGATTTATTATTGTATTACTGGTTATACTGGGCCTACCGGTGAGACTGGTGCCATAGGCAGCACAGGTTACACTGGCTACACCGGAAGTGGCGGTTGCGATGGTAATACGGGTTATACAGGCTATACCGGTGATACTGGAGAGATAGGTAGCACAGGTTATACGGGTTATACGGGAGAACGTGGTGATACTGGTCCGATAGGCCCAGCTGCGGAGTTTGGAGCCACTGGCTCAACAGGTTATACAGGTTATACAGGTGCTACTGGTACCATAGGAAGTACGGGTTATACGGGTTATACCGGAGAACGCGGTGATATAGGTGATACCGGAGACACGGGTTACACAGGTAGTACAGGTTATACTGGGTACACAGGCCCAACAGGCAGTACCGGTTATACGGGTGCCATAGGCAGTACAGGTTATACTGGTGACATAGGTAGTACCGGCGCAAAAGGTGATACAGGTGCTACTGGATCAACTGGTGCCACTGGAAGTACAGGTTATACAGGTTATACAGGTATAAGAGGTGCTACCGGTTATACGGGTTTTACGGGTGCTATAGGTAGCACAGGATACACTGGTTATACAGGTGATACTGGTTATACAGGTTTTACGGGTGCCATAGGCAGCACTGGTGATACTGGTTATACAGGTTTTACAGGTGATACTGGTACTACGGGTTATACAGGTTTTACAGGTGAAACAGGTTATACTGGTTATACGGGTTATACAGGTACTACGGGTTATACCGGTTATACGGGTTATACCGGTTTCACAGGTGAAACAGGAGCACGCGGTGATACGGGTTTTACTGGAACTACAGGTTATACAGGTTATACCGGTTATACCGGTTATACGGGTTTTACTGGAACTACAGGTTATACCGGTACTACCGGTTACACAGGTTATACGGGTACTACAGGTTATACGGGTTTTACTGGAACTACAGGTTATACAGGTGAAACAGGTTATACCGGTTTCACAGGTGAAACAGGTTATACGGGTTTTACTGGAACTACAGGTTATACAGGTTATACCGGTTATACCGGTTTCACAGGTGAAACAGGTTATACTGGTTATACCGGTACTACGGGTTACACAGGTTATACGGGTACTACCGGTTATACGGGTTTTACTGGAACTACAGGTTATACAGGTGAAACAGGTTATACCGGTTATACAGGTTTTACTGGAACTACAGGTTATACCGGTGATATCGGCTATACAGGTTATACGGGTACTACCGGTTATACAGGTTTTACAGGTGAAACAGGTTATACAGGTGAAACAGGTTATACCGGTTATACAGGTTTTACTGGAACTACAGGTTATACCGGTGATATCGGCTATACAGGTTATACGGGTACTACCGGTTATACAGGTTTTACAGGTGAAACAGGTTATACAGGTTATACCGGTTATACCGGTTATACCGGCTATACGGGTTATACGGGTACTACAGGTTATACAGGTGATACTGGTTACACCGGTTATACGGGTACTACCGGTTATACGGGTTTTACTGGAACTACAGGTTATACAGGTTATACCGGTTATACCGGCTATACTGGTTATACGGGTACTACAGGTTATACCGGTTATACTGGTACTACAGGTTATACAGGTTATACGGGTTTCACAGGTGAAACAGGTGCCATAGGCAGCACCGGTTATACGGGTTTTACAGGTGAAACAGGTTATACGGGTTTCACAGGTGAAACAGGTTATACGGGTTTTACAGGTGAAACAGGTTATACGGGTTTCACAGGTGAAACAGGTTATACGGGTTTTACAGGTGAAACAGGTTATACGGGTTTCACAGGTGAAACAGGTTATACGGGTTTTACAGGTGAAACAGGTTATACGGGTTTCACAGGTGAAACAGGTTATACCGGTTATACTGGTTATACGGGTTTTACAGGTGAAACAGGTTATACTGGTGATACGGGTGCTACTGGTTATACAGGTGATACGGGTGCTACTGGTTATACAGGTTATACAGGTTTCACGGGTGAAACAGGTTACACAGGTACTACAGGTTATACGGGTGATACGGGTGCTACTGGTTATACAGGTTATACTGGTTTCACAGGTGAAACAGGTTATACGGGTGATACGGGTTTCACAGGTGAAACCGGTTATACTGGTTATACGGGTTTCACAGGTGAAACAGGTTATACAGGTTTCACGGGTGAAACAGGTTACACAGGTACTACAGGTTATACTGGTGATACGGGTGCTACTGGTTACACAGGTTTCACTGGTGAAACAGGTTACACTGGTTATACTGGTTTTACCGGTTATACTGGTGATACTGGTTATACAGGTTTCACAGGTGAAACGGGTTATACAGGTTACACAGGTTTTACCGGTTACACCGGTCCTAAGGGTGAAACCGTCACCTATGCTGTCAATTACACTCAAAACTCGATTCAAACGACTTGGACTTCTCCCGCATCCTTACCATTCATCGTTTTAAGTTCAAATATTACTACCACTGGATATCCGGTACAAATTCTTGCCACAGGTGATGCAAATACCATTTTTACCACTGGAAGTAGTGGAGGAGGCGTTCTCCAACTTTACCGTAATACCACTTTGATTGGTAATCCTGTTCGATTTGAAGTCTCGTTAAGTGGAGAGAATGAGGTTTTCGCTGTCAATTGGATCGATAACCCAAGCGCCGGTCTTTATAACTACTCGCTTCGTCTCACTTCTACTGTGGGATCCGTTTCATCTATTCAATTCGGTGAAGCCGGAGCAACCACACTCAATTTAATTGAAATTAATGGCGCTCGAGGTGATACAGGTTATACTGGAGATACCGGTTATACAGGCAGTACCGGTTATACAGGTTTTACAGGCTTTACTGGAGATACTGGAGCACACGGTGATACGGGATACACAGGTTATACTGGTTACACCGGTGCCCCGGGTCAAACCATATTCTATAGTGCAAATTATTCTCAAAATAATGCTTTGAATACGTGGTTTAATACAGACCCATTACCATTCAATTTAGTTTCAACATCGATTACCACTCAAGGATTACCCGTTCAAATTATGGCAACGGGCGATATCAATCAAATCTTTAGTGGAAGTGCGACATCGATCTGTTACGTCCAACTCTATCGTGATTCGACTGCCATTGGTTTCCCATTACAGGTAGAAGCAAATGTATCCGATGTCAGTACCCCCTTTACACTCAATTGGATTGATAATCCATCCGAAGGAACATATACATATACTGTCAAATTAACAAGTACCAATGGTGTTTCCTCATATATTCAATTTGGTGAAAATTACCCAAATATTATCAATGTATTTGAAATTGCTGGGGCAAAGGGTGAAACAGGTTACACAGGTTTTACGGGTGAAACAGGTTACACAGGTTTTACTGGAGATACAGGTTATACGGGTACTACCGGTGAAACAGGTTATACAGGTTATACAGGTGCCATAGGCAGCACCGGTTACACAGGTTTCACGGGTGAAACAGGTTATACAGGTTTTACCGGATATACTGGATATACAGGTTATACGGGTACTACCGGTTACACAGGTTTCACAGGTGAAACAGGTTATACCGGTTATACGGGTTACACTGGTTATACGGGTTTCACGGGTGAAACAGGTTACACTGGTTATACGGGTTTTACGGGTTATACGGGTGAAACAGGTTACACTGGTTATACGGGTTTTACGGGTGATACCGGTTACACAGGTTATACTGGAGATACGGGTTTTACGGGTGATACCGGTTACACAGGTTATACAGGTTTTACGGGTTTTACGGGTGATACCGGTTATACTGGTTTTACGGGTGAAACAGGTTACACAGGTTTTACGGGTGAAACAGGTTACACAGGTTTTACTGGAGATACAGGTTATACAGGTTTTACAGGTGAAACGGGTTATACAGGTTACACAGGTTTTACTGGAGATACAGGTTATACAGGTTTTACAGGTGAAACGGGTTACACAGGTTTCACAGGTTATACGGGTTTTACGGGTGATACCGGTTACACAGGTTTCACAGGTGAAACAGGTTATACAGGTTATACTGGATACACAGGTTATACGGGTTTCACGGGTGAAACAGGTGCCATAGGCAGCACAGGTTATACGGGTTTTACGGGTGATACCGGTTACACAGGTTATACGGGTGAAACAGGTGCCATAGGCAGCACAGGTTATACGGGTTTTACGGGTGATACCGGTTACACAGGTTATACGGGTGAAACAGGTGCCATAGGCAGCACAGGTTATACGGGTTTTACGGGTGATACCGGTTATACGGGTGAAACAGGTTAT
>VFQS010000442.1_pt1 | contig 47488 bp, 49 predicted proteins | sample 3512361 | NCBI WGS metagenome assembly VFQS01 (sample SAMN10412375, study PRJNA504923) | tailings metagenome | isolation source: Relicate 1 Philex TSF3 active mining | place: Philippines | reverse complement strand
TCGAGCAGGCTCGTCTTGCCGTGGTCCACGTGGCCCATCACGGTCACCACGGGCGGACGCCGGATCAGGTGAGCCAGGTCGCTCTCCTCGATCATCTCCACCGTCTTGGCGGCAGCGGCCTCCACGTCGTCCTCGAGCACGGGCACGCCGAACTCCTCGGACACCGTCTCGATCGTGGAGAGATCAAGGCTCTGGGTAACCGTGGCGATGATCCCCTTGAAGAAGAGGCTCTTGATGATCTCGGAGCTCTCCACGCCGAGCTTCTCGGCCAGCTCCTGCACCGTGAGGTTGCCCTCCGGCACGATCAGCATCTCGGGCCGCTGCTGTTTGGCCTCGCGGGCCTGACGCAGCTCCATGGCGCGGCGGCGCTGGCGCTGGCGGGTGGTTTCCTTCTTGCGCTTGCGCATCGCCCCGGTGGGCTTCGGCGCAGCCGCCACCGCACGGGGCTTGGCCGGGCGGGCCAGGCTGGCTGAGAGCACCACGGCTTCCAGTTCGCCGGCGTAGCCGCTCGTTTCGGCGGTGAGAGCGTCGTCGTTCTCACCAATGATGTGAACCTTGGTGCGCTGCTTCTGCGGCGTGCGCGAGCGCAGGGCTTCCAGTTTGGCGCTGTCGTCCCAGTCGGGGCGGCGGGGGCGGCCGGCAGCGCCAGCAGGCGCAGCGCGGAAACCGGGGCGTCGGGGTGCCGAGGGAGGTGTGGCCGTGGGCCGCACGAGCTCAGGCGTGCCCTCCGTGCCGCCTTCCGTGGTGGGGCGTTCTCCAGGCCGGCGTGGCGGCGGTGCAGTGGGGCGGCCATTGGGCTTCTGCAGCTGCATCAGCTCGCCGGGGGCCATCGGCTTGCGCATGCCGGCAGGCATGCCCGGCCGGGCCGGAGCCCCGGGCCGGGCAGGACCAGTGACACCGGCTCCGTCGCGGCGGATCGGTTTGCCCACCAGCTCCAGGGGGGTCTGGGCGGGGCGGCCAGGGGCCGCAGCCGGACGGCCTGCACCGGGCTGGCCCGGCCGCACGGGGGCGCCGGGGCGCTGGGGCATCCCCGGCCGCTGGCTCAGGGGTGGCCGGCCGGCCGGGGGTGCCGGGCGGTTGCCGCCAGTGGCCTGACCGCTGATCGGTTTGCCCACTAGTTGGGGCTTGCCGGCCGGGGCACCGGGGCGGGGCGCTTCAGGTTTACGGCTGGGAGCGGGCGCAGCGGGCCGGGCCGGCTTGCTGGCGATCACCACCGGCGGTTTGGCGGGTGCAGCGGGCCGCGGTGGCGGGGCGCTGGGCCGTGGAGCCGGAGCGGCAGCAGCCGGCCGGGCAGGCGGAGCGCTGGGGGCTGCGGGTTTGGCGGCGGCAGGGGCTGCCGGGCGCGGCACAGGGGCTGCGGGCTTGGCGGCAGCTGCAGGAGCGGGCGCCGCCGGGCGGGCCGGGGCTGCAGCTGGAGCAGCCGGTTTGGCCGGGGGTATAGGCGCGCTGGGGGCGACGGCCTTCTTCACCGACAGGATCGCCTTGCCGGGAGCTGCCGGGGCAGCAGCAGCGGGTGCGGTGGCTTGCTTGGTGCCATGGCCGGCCTTCAGCAAAGTGCGGATGCGAGCGGCTTCGTCGTCACTGATGGAGCTGCTGTGGCTTTTGGCCGCGATGGCGAGCTTCTCGGCAGCGTCGAGCACGTCCTTGTTGTCCAGGCCCAGGTCCCGGGACAGCTCATAAATTCTGACTTTGCCGCTGCTGGTCATTCAGGTCTCCAGAGGTCGGAGCCCGGCGGCCGCGGAAGGGCCGTTGGGCGCCAGGCCGCAGGCGCACTGCGGCCATAGGTCATCTTGCCTCAGAGCCTGAAGCGCCGCCGCTGGCGAGGCGTTGCTCCAGGGCTTCAACGATGGAATCCGCAACCTGACAGCGCAGGGCCCGTTGCAGCTTCTTCTTCCGCCTGGCGTCGTCGAGGCAGGTGCGGTTGGCACACAGGTAGGCCGAGCGGCCCATGCCCTGATCCAGTGCCAGGCCGCCTTCGGCCAGCCGGATCACCCGCCAGAGCTGGCTCCTGTCGAAGAGTTCCCGACAGGACACGCAGCGCCGGAGCACCGGCCGGCGACTCACCGGGCCTCGCCCTCGCTGGCCTCCTCAGCGGCCTGCTCGCCGTCGTCCTCCTCGTCTTCGGGGAGCGGATAGAGCTCGCGCAGACGGGCATCTTCCTCGGCTCGGGTGGCCTGCTCGGCGGCCAGGCGCGCTTCGGCCTCGGCCTGCAGGCGCTCCTCCTCCTCGCGTTGGGCGATCAGCTCGGCCACCACGGCGTCCTCGGAGCCCTGGTCGTACTCGTGGGCGTTCTTGATGTCGATCTTCCAGCCGGTGAGCCGGGCGGCCAGGCGCACGTTCTGACCCTCACGGCCGATCGCCAGGCTGAGCTGGTCGGGTGGCACCAGCACGTGGGCGTGATGGCCCTCGGGATCCACCAGGCGCACCATCTCCACCCGGGCCGGGCTCAGGGAGTTGGCGATGTACTGAGCGGGATCCTGCGACCAGCGGATCACATCGATTTTCTCGCCGCGCAGCTCGTTCACCACCTGTTGAATGCGGGAGCCGCGGGCGCCGATGCAGGCACCCACCGGATCCACCTCGCGCTCCACTGAATCCACGGCCACCTTGGTGCGCGGACCCACCGAGCGGCTGGGGGGATTGGCCTCACGGGCCACAGCCACGATGCGCACGGAACCCTCCTGGATTTCGGGCACTTCGTTTTCAAACAGGTACACCACCAGGCCGGCATTCGAGCGGCTTACGAACAGCTGGGGTCCGCGGCGGGGCACCTCGCTCACCTCCTTGAGAAACACCTTGAAGGTGGCGTTGGCGCGGTAGTTGTCGTTGGGTAGCTGGTCGCGGCGGGGCAGCTCGGCCTCCACCTCGGGACGGCCCAGGCCGCTGCTCACGGCCATGATCACGCTCTGGCGCTCGAAGCGGATCACGCGGGCGGTAAGCACGGGATCCTCCAGATCCGCGAACTCCTCCTGGATCATGCGGCGCTGCTGATCCCGCAGCTTCTGGGCCAGCACCTGCTTGGTGGTGGCGGCGGCCATCCGCCCGAAGTCGTCTTTTTCGGGGGTGACGTCGAGCACCACGGTGTCGCCGATCTGGGCGTCATCGGCCACCTGCTGCACCTCGGCAAGGGCGATCTGGTGGTCTTCGCTCTCCACCTCCTCCACGATGATCTTCGAGGCGAGCACTCGGTAGCCCTCCTCGTCGAGGTCGAGCTGTACGTCGAAGTTGGAGAAGTAGTCCTCTTCGAACGGGTCTTCGCTGATGCCGATGTAAAGCGTGCGGCGGTAGCGCTCATAGCCCTTGAGCAGGGCCTCCCGCAGGGCGGCCTCCACCACCGTGGGCGGCAGCTTCTTCTCTTCGCTGATGTCCTCGATCAGGTTGTTCAGACCGGGGAGCAGAACCAGGGCCATGTTTTTCGGTTTTTTGGGTGATTCAGTTGTGGTTGATTCGGCTGTGAGCGGCCCTCAGCCTTCGCTGGTGGGCGTGACCAGCCGCACGGCGATCACATCGCTGCGAGGGATCCGCTTGGTGCGACCGCGCATGTTGAGATGCACGGCTTCAGCGTCGCGCTCGAGCAGCAGGCCCTCGCGGCGCACCTCAGCCCCCTTCGGATCGCGGTAGAGCACTTCCACCGGAAATCCACGGAAGCTGCGGAAGTCGCGGTCGTCGTGCAGCACCTCACCGATGCCGGGGCTGCTGATTTCCAGAACATAGGCGTCGGGCAGCAGGCCGGCCGCCTCGATCGCATCGCCCAGGGGTGTGCTGAGGCTGGCGCATTCATCGAGACTGATGTCGCTGCCATCGCCCTTTTGCACCATCACCTGCACGGTGAGCGGGATGCGGTGGGTGTGCAGCTGCACGCCGCGCAGCTCGAAGCCCGTGGGCTCGAGCACACGGCTGGCGAGGGCTTCCAGGTCGGGAATCAGGGGATGGGCCACCTTGGATCAGGCCGCCGGGTTGGTGCCGGGGGCCTCACCACCCATCGAGGAGAAATCCACGATCGGGGCCTCGGCGTAGAAGTCGCTCTGCACCACCGTGCCCCGCAGGGCCTGGTCTTGATTCAGGCACTGCCCCTTCTGCTCGTCGCTGCGCAGGTACTGGCACACCCGGGCCCAGAGCTTGGCGCGGGTGCCGGGCGCTCCCTGGCTGAAGTGCACCAGGTCCACGCCCCCCGCCATGCCCTGGATCTCCACCTGGCAGAGGGAGCAGCGGCGGCGTTCGCCGGGGGGGATGGCCGCCATGGCAGACAAGGAGCACTGGGAGCAACCTAAATCGGTTGCGTCGGCCGGCTGGTGGGAGTGTGATGCGACTGCTGCAACTCAGTGATCCCCACCTGCTGGCCGCTCCCGGGGGGCATTACCGGGATTGCCAGCCCCTGGCGCTGCTGGAGCGGGCCCTGCTGCAAGCGGGCCGCCAGCCCCACGACCTCCTGCTGATCAGCGGCGATCTCTGCCAGGACGAAACCTGGCAGGGCTACGTGCGGCTGGGGGAGCTACTGGGGCGGCGTGGTCAGCTGGGCCTGCCGCCGGTGCCGGTGGCCTTGCTTCCCGGCAACCACGACCATCCCGCCCTGCTGCGGGCCGCCCTGGGGCGCCAGGCCCAGATCGCCCCGGCGGTGGTGGAGCTGCAGGGCGCGCGGCTGGTGCTGCTTGACAGCCACCGAGCCGGCTGCGTGGCTGGCTGGATCGGAGAACGCCAGCGGACCTGGCTGGCGGCCCAGCTGGCGGCTGCTCCCCATGCCCCCACGCTGGTGGCGGTGCATCACCCGCCCGTGCCGATCGGCGATGCCGGCCTGGATGCCATCGGCCTGCACGACGGCCCGCCCCTGCTGGCGGTGCTGCGCGAGCAGCCGGGTGTGCGGGCGGTGCTGTTCGGCCATGTGCATCAGCACTGGCACGGCCGGTTGCCGGATCGACCTGAGGCCCTGGAGCCCGTGGAGCTGCTGGGCTGCCCCTCCACCCTCTGTTCGTTCGGGCCGGTGCAGCCCTGTCCGCTCGGTCGCGCCCAGGACCCCGGTGGCCGCTGGCTGCGGCTGGATGCCACGGGGAGGCTGCAGCAGCGGCTGCTGCGCTGGCACGGCTCGGATGAAGCGGTCCCTAGCGTTTGCCGGTGATGCGCATGCCCTCCGTGATCCGGGACCTTCTGGCCGTGCTGTTGCCCCTGCTGCTGGGAGCACTGCCGGTCCGTGCTGAGGGCCCCCATAGCTTCGTGGCCGATGCGGCCCGGGCGGTGGCCCCTGCGGTGGTACGGATCGACACCGAGCGCGATGTGGCGCGCACGGCCTTTGATCCAGCCCTGCTGGATCCGTTCCTGCGCGATCTGTTCGGCGATCCCTCCGGCACCCTGCGCGAGCGCGGCCAGGGCTCGGGTGTGGTGATCGACGCGGGGCGGGGGCTGGTGCTCACCAACGCTCACGTGGTGGATTCGGTGGACGCGGTGGCGGTCACCCTGGCCGATGGCCGCGAGCTGGATGGCGCGGTGGTGGGTGCCGATCCGGTGACCGATCTGGCGGTGGTGAAGATCAGGGCGCCGCGCGATCTGCAGGCCGCGCCCCTGGGGGATTCCGAGGCCCTGGAGGTGGGTGACTGGGCCATCGCTCTCGGCAGCCCCTACGGCCTGGAGCGCACGGTGACCCTGGGCATCGTGAGCAGCCTCCACCGCGACATCAACAGCCTGGGCTTTTCCGACAAGCGTCTCGATCTGATCCAGACCGACGCCGCCATCAACCCCGGTAACTCGGGCGGCCCGCTGATCAATGCCGGCGGCCAGGTGATCGGCATCAACACGCTGGTGCGCTCGGGCCCGGGGGCCGGCCTGGGCTTCGCGATTCCGATCAACCTGGCTAAGGGGGTGGCTGCCCAGCTGGCCGATGGCGGCCAGGTGGTCCATCCCTACCTGGGGTTGCAGCTGGTGCCGCTCACCGCTCGCCAGGCCCGGGAGAACAACCGCGACCCCAATGCCCTGTTGCAGCTGCCCGAGCACGACGGCGCCCTGGTGCAGCGGGTGCTCGATGACAGCCCGGCCCAGAAGGCCGGCCTGCGCCGGGGGGATCTGGTGGTGGGTGCTGCCGACCTGCCGGTGACGGGGCCCTCCCAGCTGCTGCAGCAGGTGGAGCGCTCGGCGGTGGGTGAACCGCTGGCCCTCAACGTGATCCGCGGCCAGAAGGAACTCAGCCTCACCATCCGTCCAGCCGCCCTGCCGCAGCCGGGTTAACGTCGCGACCCAAAGACAGATCGGCGCAATGTCGGAGCTGCAGGATCAGATGAAGCAGGCGGTGGCCGCAGCCGCCACCGAGCAGATCCAGAGCGGCATGGTGGTGGGTCTGGGCTCCGGCTCCACGGCTGCCCTGATGATCCAGGCCCTTGGCGCCAAGCTGCAGAGCGGTGCGCTCACCGACATCGTGGGTGTGACCACCTCGTTCCAGGGCGAGGTGCTGGCGGCCGAGCTGGGTATTCCACTCAAGAGCCTCAACGCGATCGAGCGCATCGATCTGGCCATTGACGGCGCCGATGAGGTGGATCCTTCCTTCCAGCTGATCAAAGGTGGCGGCGCCTGCCACGTGCAGGAAAAGCTGGTGGCCGCCCGCGCCGATCGCTTCGTGGTGGTAGTGGATTCCACCAAGCTGGTGGAGCGCCTCAACCTGGGCTTCCTGCTGCCGGTGGAGGTGCTTCCCGGTGCCTGGCGTCAGGTGCAGAGGCAGCTCAGGGCGATGGGCGGCGACGCGGTGTTGCGCATGGCTGTGAAGAAGGCTGGCCCGGTGGTGACCGACCAGGGCAACCTCGTGCTGGATGTGCGCTTCGACGGCGGCATCTCCGATCCGATGAGCCTGGAGCGGGAGATCAACAACCTGCCTGGCGTGCTGGAGAACGGCCTGTTCGTGAACCTCACCGACCAGGTGTTGGTGGGCGAGATCGTGGATGGCGTGGCCGGCGTGCGCGATCTGCAGAAGTGCTGAATCAGGCAGCCCTTCACTGCACCCTGAAGGTCACCCCCATCACGGCGGTGATGTCCTTCTCGATCGTGCTGGTGTCGTAGGAGCCGTAGCTCCCCATCTCGGTGGAGTTGGGCACGGTGATCTGGAAGGTGCCGGTGTCGGCGCGGGTGATCGGTCCGATCCCCGAGCCCGCCTCCTTGGCAATGGCCACCGCCCGCTGGCGGGCATCACGGGTGGCCTTGGCGAGCATGTCGACCCGCTTCTCGGCGAGCTTCGTGTAGGTGTAAGCCGGCTCGTTGATCGTGAGCGGCACGCCCTGGCCGATCAGGCTGCCGATGGCGGCGGCCACGGCCTGCACCTTGCGCACGTTGGGGCTGCTCACCTTCACGGTCTGCGAGCTGCCCCAGGTGACGCTGCGCAGCTCCCCGGTGCGGGGATCGCGTACCTGCTGCTGCTCGCTCTTCACGTTGCCCAGTTCGATCTCGCTGGTGGTGATGCCCTGGGCCTTCAGGAAGGTGACCGTGCTCTGCACAGCCGGTTGGAGCGCCTGATAAGCGGCCTGCTGGCTCGCTCCCCCCACGCTCACCAGCACGGTCCAGTCGGCGAAGTCGCTGGTGATCCGCTCGGTGCTTGAGCCGGTCACAGTGATCGTGTCGTTGGCGCTGCGCAGGCCCTTCACCGCCACGGTGCCGGCCAGCGTGAGGCCCGCGCCCAGCACGGCCATCGCAAACACCAGAGCCGGTGTGCGGCGCAACAGATCCACAAGCTTGCGCATCGGGGTGTGGCCCTCCGGGCCGGACGGCGTTGCCCGCAGCGTATGGAGGTTGGCGTGATCCGTCAGCGAGGGATGCCAGCGAGGGATGCCAGCGAGGCACGTCAGCGCAGGTGTTCCTTTCGCCAGGATCCCCCCAGCCGATCCGAGCCGATGACTCCCAGCCGCGAGCAGATCCTCGCCGCCTCCAGCCCCTGGCTCGCCGGCCTGCTCAACGTGCTCCCCGGCCTCGGCACCGGCTACATCTACCAACGCCGCTGGCGGGCGTACTGGATCACCTCCGGCCTGGCCACGGCCTGGTTCGTGCTGGGGGCCGTGCTCGATCAAGACCTTGATCCGGTGCTGCAGGCCGATGTGATCCAGCAGAACCAGCTCTACGGCCTGGGTGGCTTCGTGCTGCTGGCAGCCGTGACGGGAGCAGAAGCGGTGATGGCCGCCCGCAAGGTGCGCGAGCCGGCATGAGGGCGGCGCCCGGCTGATCAGCGCCGCTGGCTCAGCGCTGTCCCAGCAGCTCCTGCCAGCTGGGGGGCTGCTGGGGTTCGCGCAACGGAATCGTGAACGACAGCAGGTTGGCGCTGGAGCAGGCGGCGGTGCCGCTGTCGAGTGTCACCACCACCGGCAGTGGCTCGGCGCTCTGGGCGTTGATCGTCGGGCTGCGGTCGTCCATGGGTTGAAAGCCATGCCCCTCAAGGCTGCTCACCGCGCCGTGATGGCGATGCAGCCTGCGCGTCAGGGACGGGGTGTCGCGGGCGACACGGGTGGAGCGGCGTTCGGCTGTTGCGCCAGGTAGTGGCGCACGTGGATCGGCGTGCGCTGGCTGTAACCCACCGGCAGCCAGAGGTCGCCGGCGCTGGTGGCCACGTGCACCTCCCAGTTGTAGAGGCCCCGGAAGGTGGCGGGATCGTCACGCAGCAGCGCGGCGTATTCGAGCACCGCAGCCCCGTAGTGATCGCTGTTGTTGTAGCCCCACAGGCCGCGGCGGATGTCGCGCAGGCCGCCCCGGCGCACCAGGTAGCGGGCGGCGGCGTGGATGGCATCGCGCGGGTCGCGGATGTTGCCGCCCTTGCCGATGCCGGGCTCGGCCCAGGTGCTCGGCAGGAACTGCATCGGTCCATGGGCATTGGCAACCGACACACCGTCGATGCGGCCCATGGCGCTCTCCACCAGGTTCACTGCCGCCAGCACTTCCCACGGGATGCCCGTGGCGGCGCTGGCCTCGCGGTAGTGGCGCAGCAGCTCCTCGGCGGGCCGCGGCGCGATGATGCGCCAGGCCGGCAGCTGCGTGCGTGCCGGGCCGCGGTGCATCGCCAGGAACTCGCGCCGCGCTCTGAGATGCCGCTGCGCCACCCGCTGCCACGGGGCCGGCAGCAACTTCAGCACCGCATCGCCGAGGGGCCGTTGCCGCGCCAGCACCCGGTAGATCACCTGCTGCTGGTGGGCCAGGGGTGGCAGCGCGGCATCCGGTGTGGCCGGATCGCGGATGGTGCGTTCCAGCTCCACCAGCCGCGCGGCGATCGCTTCCGCTCCGGCCGGCAGCTCCGGATAGCGCCGCCCCGGATCGGCGTTTGCAGCAGGGGTGGCCGCTGGTTTGGGGCTGCTCGGCCCACCCCCCGTTGCCCCCGACCCTGGCGCCGCGCAGCTGAGCAGCAGCCCCGCGCTGGCGGCGGCCAACAGCGCGGGCGAGAGTCGTCTGGAGAGCCCGAAGTGCCGCAACGCCAATCCCAACGCCAGCACCCAGTGTCCACGCTCCGGAGCGCTTGAGACGTGGTGGCTGAACAGGAAGGCTTGCGCGACATCTGAACAGTTCGGGGCCACCCGGCTGCCCTAGAGAGGCCGGGCTTGCGTAGACCTGCTGCCGATGAGGGTGCATACCCCGCTGCGTGGTGCGGCCGTGCTCGGCCATCCGCTGCTGAACAAGGGCACGGCCTTCAGCCGCCAGGAGCGGCAGGCCCTGGCGCTTGAGGCGCTGCTGCCCTGGCAGGTGGAAACGCTGGACGGACAGGTGCAGCGCTGCCGCACCGCACTGGTGGCGATGGGAAGTGATCTGGAGCGCTACGCCTATCTGCAGAGCCTGCGCGAGAGCAATCTGGTGCTGTTCTTCCGCCTGCTGGAGGAGCAGGTGGAGGCGCTGCTGCCGGTGGTCTACACGCCCACGGTGGGCCTGGCGATCCAGGGCTTCAGCCGCAGCTACCGCACCCCCTCCCACGGCGTGTATCTGGCGGCGCCGCAGCAGGAGCGGCTGGAGGCGGTGCTGCGGGAGGCGGTGGATGGCTTCTCGCCGCAGGGGCCGGGCTGGCGACCGAAGCTGCTGTTGGTGACCGACGCGGAGGGGATTCTGGGGATCGGCGACCAGGGCGCCGGCGGCATCCACATCTGCCTGGGGAAGCTTGCGGTGTACACGCTCTGCGCTGGCGTCGATCCGGCCACCACGCTGCCGGTGATGCTCGATGTGGGCACCGACCGCGCCGACCTGCGCGACAACCCCACCTATCCCGGCCTGCGCGAACCGCGGCTGCGGGGCGAGGCCTACGACGCGTTCATGGAGGCGTTCGTGGGGGCGGTGGAGCGGGTGTGCCCCGGTGCGTTGGTGCAGTGGGAAGACTTCGGCGTGGGCAATGCGCGCCGCGTGCTCGATGCCTACCGGCAGCGGCTGCCCAGCTTCAACGACGACATCCAGGGCACCAGCGGTGTGGCCTGCGCGGCGGTGCTGGCGGGGCTGAAGGGCCTGGGCCGGCCGCTCACCGAAGCGCCGGTGGTGATCTTCGGGGCGGGCACGGCGGGCTGCGGCATCGCTGCAGGCCTGGAGCGGCTGCTGATCCGCGCGGGGCTCAGCCGTGAAGTGGCGCGTCAGCGCCTGTGGCTGATCGATCGGCCGGGCCTGCTTCATAGGGGCCTGGATGCCGTGCCTTCCGCGGCGCAGCCCTACGCCCATCATCCGGAAGAGCTCAGCGCCCTGGGCCTGGATCCCGCCGCGCCGATCGGCCTGCGGGCGGTGGTGGAGGCGGTGCGGCCTGCCGTGTTGATCGGCACCTCAACGGTGGCGGGCGCTTTTGATCAGCCCCTGGTGGAGGCGCTCTGCCGTGGGGTGGAGCGGCCGATCGTGCTGCCGCTCTCGAACCCCACGCCGCTGGCGGAGATCACGCCAGCCAATCTGCTGGCCTGGAGTGGCGGCAAGGCGCTGGTGGCCACCGGCAGCCCGTTCGAGCCGGTGGCGATCCATGGCCGGGAACGCCTGATCGGGCAGTGCAACAACTGCTTCGTGTTCCCGGGCCTGGGCTACGGCGCCCTGGCGGTGGGGGCGCGGGTGGTGAGCGACGGGATGATCGACGCCGCGCTGGAGGCGCTGGCTGATGCCATCCCTGCAGCGCACGATCCCGACGCCCCCCTGATGCCGCCGCTGGCGCAGGTGCAGGCGGTGTCGGCGCGGGTGGCCGAGGCGGTGGCCCTGGCGGCCCTGGCGGAGGGTATGGCCACCGCTGTGACCACCCCGGACGACGTGTATCAGCAGCTGGAGGCCCTGTGCTGGCGGCCCGAGTATCCCGAGGTGGTCGCCGTCTGAACTCAGCGTCTGAACTCAGACGGCGACGGGCACGCGCGCTTCAGGCTTCGCGGCCTGTTTGCCCACGCCCAGCTCGCGCAGTTCGCTCAGCAGGCCGTTGAGCACGGCCTTGGCATCACCGAAGAGCATGGCGGTCTGCGGCAGTTCGAACAGGCCGTTGCGGATGCCGGCGTAGCCGGCGCCGAGGCTGCGCTTCACCACGAACACCTGCCGCGCCTGATGCACCTCCAGCACGGGCATGCCGAACAGGGGGCTGTTGGGGTCGTTCTTGGCGTCGGGATTTACCACGTCGTTGGCGCCCAGCACGATCACCACATCGGTGCGCGGGAACTCGGGGTTGATCGTGTCCATCTCCACCAGCTGCTCGTAGGGCACATCGGCCTCGGCCAGCAGCACGTTCATGTGGCCGGGCATGCGGCCCGCCACCGGATGGATGGCGTAGCTCACGCTGGTGCCGTTGGCCTCCAGCAGCTTGGCCAGCTCCCGCAGGGTGTGCTGGGCCTGGGCCACGGCCAGGCCGTAGCCCGGCACGAACACCACCCGCTCGGCGCACTCCAGCGCCATGGCGCATTCCTCCGGGCTGCAGCTGGTGATCCGGGTGTACTCCTCCTGTTCAGCGCCCGTGCCGCTGCTGGCCGAGCCGCCCAGGGCGCCGCCGAACAGCACGCTCAGCAGCGAGCGATTCATGGCGGTGCACATCACCTGGGTGAGGATCAGGCCTGCGGCGCCCACCATGGCGCCGGCCACGATCAGCAGCGGGCTGGCCACCACGAAGCCCGCGGCGGCGGCGGCCACACCGGAGTAGCTGTTCAGCAGCGAGATCACCACCGGCATGTCGGCCCCGCCGATGGACAGGGTCACGCCGATGCCGAGCAGGGTGGAGGCGAGCACCAGCGTCCACAGGGCCCAGCCGGCGGGGTGGGCGGGGACCAGCACGGCGGCGGCCAGGCAGGCGGCGGCGAGGGTGAGGTTCAGCGCGTGGCGCAACGGGCTCTGGGTGAAGGCCGGCGTGCCGATCCAGCCCTGCAGTTTGCCCATGGCCACCAGCGAGCCGCTGAAGGTGATCGCGCCCACGAACACCGAGATCACGATCGAGATCTGCTCCACCAGGCCACCGCCCTGTTCAAACAGGGCCACGCCGAGGGCCACCAGCAGCGAGGCCATGCCGCCGCAGCCGTTGAACAGAGCCACGGTTTCGGGCATGGCGGTCATCGGCACGCGTCTGGCGGTGACCTGGCCGGCCAGGCCGCCGATGGCGCTGCCGATTCCGATCCACAGCCAGGCGGTGGGACTGAGTTGTTCCTGCAGCAGCAGGCCCGCCACGGCCAGACCCATGGCCAGGGCGGCCAGGCCGTTGGCGGTGCGGGCCGAGCGCACCCGCGAGAGGCCCTTGAGTGAGAGCGCCAGCAGCAGAACGGCGCTCAGGTCGATGGCGCCGGCCAGCAGGGAGGAGGTGGAGGTCATGATTTGCGCGAGAACATCGCGAGCATCCGGTCGGTGACCAGGAAGCCGCCGATCACGTTGAAGAGGGCGAAGGCCAGGGAGGCGCCGCCGAGCACCAGCAGGGCGGTGTTGCCATCGGCGCGGGCGATCAGGGTGAGCGAGGCCAGCACCGTGATGCCGCTGATGGCGTTGGCGCCGCTCATCAGCGGCGTATGCAGGGTGGGCGGCACCTTGCCGATCAGCTCGAAGCCCAGCAGGCTGCCGAGCAGCAGCACCCACAGGGCCTGTTGCAGGTTGCTCATGCCGCACCTCCATGGCTGAGCACTCCGAGGCCGAGCACGTCGGGACGGCGACAGGCGCCGCCGTGGATGAACAGACAGCCGTCCACGATCGGGTCGTCGAGGTTGAAGGGGAGCGGTTCGCCGGGGATCGGCCCGCTGTCGCCGCCCACGCCGGCGCTGTCGAGCACATGCTCCAGCAGGGCCGCCAGGTTGCGGGCGTAGAGGGCGCTGGCATGGTGGGGCACCGAGCTGGGCAGCGCGTCGGCGCCGATCAGGGTGACGCCATTGCGGATCACGGTGTCGCCGGCCACGGTGCAGGCGCAGTTGCCGCCCTGGGCCACCGCCAGATCCACCAGCACCGAGCCTGGCCGGAGGCAGTCGAGCATCGCCTCGCTGATCAGGCGCGGAGCCGGGCGACCGGGCACCTGGGCGGTGCAGATCACCATGTCGGCCTGGGCGAGTTGTTCCTCCAGCTGCTGGCGCTGGGCGGCCAGGAACGCCTCACTGGCGGCCTGGGCGTAGCCGCCCACCTCGCCGGGGGCGGGCACCTGCTCGGGCGGTGCCAGGAAGCGGCCACCCAGGGATTCCACCTGCTCGCGGGCGGCGGGGCGCACATCGCTCACCACCACCACGGCCCCGAGGCGGCGGGCGGTGGCCAGGGCCTGGAGGCCCGCCACCCCGGCGCCGAGGATCAGGCAGCGTGCCGGCTGGATTGTGCCGGCTGCGGTCATCAGCATCGGCACGTAGCGGTTCAGCGCCGTGGCGGCGAGGAGCACGGCCTTGTAGCCGGCGATGCTCGCCTGGGAGGAGAGCACATCCATGGCCTGGGCGCGGCTGATGCGCGGCAGCAGCTCCAGCGCCAGCGCCGACACTTCCCGATCCACCAGGGTGTCCACCAGATCGTGGGCTCGGTGGGGCGAGAGCAGGCCCATCAGCAGGGCGCCGGAGCTCAGCCGGGCCAGCCGTTCGGCCGGCGGCGGCTGCACGCAGAGCACACCGCGCACGTCGCTCCAGGCATCGTGGTCAGGGTCGACCACCGCGGCCCCGGCCTCGCGGTAAGCGTTGTCGTGGAAGCCCGAGGCGGTCCCGGCGCCGCGCTCGATCAGGAATTGCAGCCCCCGGCCGGTGAGCCGCTGCACGGTTTCCGGGGTGGCGGCCACCCGGGCCTCACCCGGATGGCTTTCCCTGGGGATCAGTAGCTGAGCCAACGGCGATCAGAACGGCTGCACTCCGTTCTGAAGCCTCCGGCAGCCGATGGCAACACGCCCGCATTCAATGTGAGCAGGCAGCAACACAGCTGCCGACCGGCGCCGGCTGCAGGTTCCAGATTCGCGCCGCATAGTCGGCGATCGCGCGGTCGCTGCTGAAGAAACTGCAGCGCATCGTGTTGGTGATCGAGGAGCGGCTCCAGCCCAGGGGATCACGCCAGGCCGCATCCACCGCGTTCTGGGCACGGCTGTAGTCGGCCGCATCGGCCACCACCTGGTAAGGATCGTGGCTCGTGAGGCTGGCCAGCAGCGGGTGGAACAGATCCCGGTTCCCCTCGCTGAAATAGCCGCTGCCGATCAGCTCGATGGCGGCTCGCAGCTGGTCGTTGCGCTCCAGCCAGGGCATGGGGTGATAGCCGCTGGCCGCGAGTTCAGCCACCTGCTCGGCATTGTGGCCGAAGAGGAAGAAGTGCTCATCGCCCACGCGCTCGCGGATTTCGATGTTGGCGCCATCGAGGGTGCCGATGGTGAGGGCACCGTTGAGTGCCATCTTCATGTTGCCGGTCCCTGAGGCCTCCTTGCCGGCGGTGGAGATCTGTTCGGAGAGATCCACGGCGGGATACACGAGCTGGCCCAGGCTCACGCTGAAGTTGGGCAGGAACACCACCCGCAGCCGGCCGCCGATCGCCGGGTCCATGTTCACCGTGTCGGCGATGGCCACGATCAGGCGGATGATCAGCTTCGCCATCGCATAGCCCGGCGCCGCCTTGCCCCCGAAGACCACGGTGCGGGGCGGCAGGTCCTCGCCGTTGCGCAGGCGCAGGTAGCGCTGCACCACCTCCAGCGCCGCCAGGTGCTGACGCTTGTATTCGTGGATCCGTTTCACCTGCACGTCGAACAGCGATGCCGGATCCACCAGCACGCCGGTGTCGCGCTGGATCAGGTGGGCCAGGCGCAGCTTGGCCTGATGCCGCACCTGCACCCAGCGCTCCTGGAAGCCGGGGTCGGCGGCGAGGGGTTCGAGGCCGGAGAGCTCGTCGAGATGGCGCCGCCAGCGATCACCGAGCACGTCATCGAGCAGGCAGGCCAGTCCCGGATTGGCCACCGCCAGCCAGCGCCGGGGCGTCACCCCATTGGTCACGTTGGTGAACCGCTCGGGCCAGAGCTCGGCGAAATCGCGCAGCACATGCTCGCGCAGCAGCTGGCTGTGCAGCTCGGCCACGCCGTTGGTGTGGTGGCTGCCCACCACGGCCAGATGGGCCATGCGCACGCGGCGATGCTGCCCTTCCTCAATCAGCGACATCCGCCGCAGCAGCTCGGGCTTGCCGGGGTGGCGCAGGCGCACCATCTGCAGGAAGCGCCCATTGATCTCGTAGATGATCTCGAGATGGCGCGGCAGCAGCTGCTCGAACAGCGGCACGCCCCAGGTTTCCAGGGCTTCCGGCAGCAGGGTGTGGTTGGTGTAGCTGAGGCTGGCGGTGGTGATCGCCCAGGCCGTCTCCCATGGGATGCTCTCCTCATCCAGCAGCAGCCGCATCAGCTCGGCCACGGCGATGGCGGGATGGGTGTCGTTGAGCTGAATCGCGAACTTGCGGTGGAAGTCGGTGACGGCCAGACCCTGCCCTTTGAGGATGCGCAGCATGTCCTGCAGGGAGCAGCTCACGAAGAAGATCTGCTGGCTCAACCGCAGGGCCTTGCCCTGGTCGAGTTCGTCGTTGGGATAGAGAACCTTGCTGAGGGTTTCGCTGCGGACCTTGGCCAGCACGGCGCGGGTGTAGTCGCCGGCGTTGAACGAGGCGAAGTCGAACGCCTCCGGTGCCATCGCCGACCACAGCCGCAGGGTGTTGGCGGTGCGCACCCCGTAGCCCACGATCGGCGTGTCGTAGGCCACGCCCATCACGGTGTGCTCGCCGATGCGCACCGGGTAACTCCACTCCGGGCGGATCACCTCCCAGGGGTTGCCCTTGGCCAGCCAGGGGTCCGTGCTCTCGTGCTGGCCGTCGCCGCGGATGTGCTGCTGAAAGATGCCGAACTCGTAGCGGATGCCGTAGCCAATGGCCGGGAGCTCCAGGCTGGCGAGGGATTCCTGGAAGCAGGCCGCCAGCCGCCCGAGCCCGCCATTGCCCAGGCCGGGTTCGGGTTCGGTGGCGATCAGCTCCTGCAGATCCAGCCCCAGCTCGCGGCAGGCCTGCTCGGCCTCCTCGCGCATGCCGAGGTTCACCAGGTTGTTCTCCAGGTGGGGCCCGAGCAGGTATTCGGCCGAGAGATAGGCGGCCGTCCGCACCCCCTGGCCGGTGTAGGTGTCGGCGGTGTCCACCCAGTTCTGCAGCAGTCGGTCACGCACCGCCAGCGCGAGCGCGCAGTAGTGGTCGTGGGTGGTGGCCAGCGCCGCTGATTTCGCCTGGCTGTAGAACAGATGGCGGCGGATCTGCTGGGCCAAAGGAGCCTGATCCACCGCGCTGGAGCGGTGAGAGGTCATGTCCTCTCCTCGAAGAATTTGGTTTGTTCTGGTCTGGCCGAGGGTGGAGACGCTGTGTGCATCGCTACCTCCGGTCTGATCTGGGTGTCAGCGCATGGCTTCGGCGTGGTTGATCAGCAGCTCCTCCACATCGGTGATGCTGGTGCTGGCCGCCGCCAGGGCACGCGCCTGATCCCCCTTGGCCTCCTCCAGCAGATGGGCTGCCACCCGCTCCACCAGCGCTGCGCGCTGCTCCTGCAGGAGGCTGAGCAGTTCGCGCTCGATCAGGTGGCACACTCCCGCCTGCCGCAGGCGGCTCGCTTCGGTTTCGGCCAGGGTGCCGCGCACCAGCTCCTGCACGAACAGGCGCTGCACCTCACTGCTGCGCAGAAAGCTTTCCATCGCATTGATGGCGCCTTCCACCAAGGCCTGTTCCGGTTGGTTCTGCTGCGGCTGCAGCTTGAATTCCCAGGAGAGATGACGGCGCTGCCAGCCGTCCTGATGCAGGTTGGGCATCACGGTCTGGCAGAAGCTGTCCACCGAGATTTCGTACACCCGCTCGGCCAGCCGGTTGCACCAGTCGGTGCCGTGGGCCGCGATGTTCTCGCGCAGGTCATGGCGCTCCACGCTGTGGCCGCCGTGATGGCTGTGGCACGTGCCGTTGGGACATTCGACCGCGGTGAGGGCCATGGCTGCAGGGAAACAACAAGCGACCCCTCCGCGTTAGCCAGGGCTGTTGAACCCTGCCAAGGGTGTGATGCGCTCCGTGATGTGCTGATCTGCTCACAGTGCTGTCTTGTCGCTGGGCCAGCGGCGGCGCGTGACGCATGGGCTCAGGGGCCCGCCGGTTTGGGGTATTTCTGGCCGAGACGCCAGAGTTCATTGCTGTGCTCGCCGGGTTCCACAGCCTTGAGGCGGCACACCAGGTTGAACAGATCCTGGCCTGAGAGTTCGCCGTCGTGTTGCCATTTGAGGCTGGAGGGATCCAGCCTGCGCTGCGCATCAGCCATGGCGGCGGAAATTCAGTGGCAACAACCTATGGGCGTGGCTGCGCTGACTGGGAGCGGCAGTAAGACGTTGTGGCGAAAGATTCTGTGAAGCTTTGACCGTTGCAGCCCGCAGCAGCCTGCAACGCAAAGGCCGGCCCCATTGCTGAGGCCGGCTTAGCGATGGTTGTGTTTGCTGTTGATCTCGGTCGAGGCAAGGGTGGTTCGGAGCTGCCGAGGGAGGTACCTGGGGCCTTGGGTCCAGGTGTCAGGCGGAGAATTCTTCAGGGGGCACCTGAGGCGGTGCAAGTGAAGTGTCGGCCGCAGAGGCCAGCCGGCCCGCCCACGCATTCTTGAAGACTGTTGGAGCAGGGGCCTTCAGTCAGCTCGCTCCTGACCGCTGACCCGGTGGAGTGTCGTCCATCTGCCTGGCGCCTCCGAATTCGATGCCATCAGCATCGGCCTGCCCGCCGGCCGCGGCAATCCGTGATCTTGCTCATTGCCGGCCGCCTGCCCGATCACCCCTCGCTTTCTTCGTTGAGGAAGCGGCCGGCAAGGCGGATGGCGAGTACCACGGTGGCGGCGCCGTAGGAGAAGAAGGTGATCAGCTGGCCCGGGGCGCCCGGGGCATAGGCCTCACGCTCCAGCAGCACGTAATCGGCGAGGGAGGCGGCGGTGCCCCACAGCAGCACCCACACGCTCACGTAGGCGACGCCCTTGAGCGTTTTCTCCATGGCTGTAGACCCGGCAGGTCGGCCTAGTCTGCGGCCATGGCGGAGCAGCACGGCGAAACGGCCGCCGGATGCGCGCCGGCGGTTGGTGGTTGCTGTTGCTGCTGCCCTACCTGCTCTGGAGCCCCGTGGGCCTGCTGACCTGGCAGCTGCAGCGCCTCAACCGTTGATCACGGGTGGGCGTCTCCCCGACAGGATGGCTTGCAGGCGGGAGACAGGCGGATGGCCACGTTTCTGGTGACGGGCGCGAACCGGGGCATCGGGCTGGAGTATTGCCGGCAGCTGCAGGCGCGCGGGGATCAGGTGATTGCGGTGTGCCGCCAGGTGTCGCCGGAGCTGGAGGCGCTGGGGGTGCGGATCGAGGCGGGCATCGAGCTCGGCAGTGAAGCGGCCATCGCCGAGCTGGTGCAGCGCCTGGCGGGCCTACCGCTGGATGGGGTGATCCTCAATGCGGGGGTTTTGGAGTCGATGGGGCTGGAGGATCTCGATGCCGACAGCATCCGCCGCCAGTTCGAGCTGAATGCGCTGGCGCCGCTGCAGCTGGCGCGAGCCCTGGTGGATCAGATGCCCCGCGGGGCGCGGTTGGCGCTGATGAGCAGCCGGATGGGCTCGATCGACGACAACACCTCCGGTGGGTCGTATGGCTATCGCATGTCGAAGGTGGCGCTGAACATCGCCGGCAAATCCCTGGCGGTCGACCTCAAACCCCGCGGCATCGCGGTGGCGATCCTGCACCCGGGCCTGGTGCGAACGCGCATGATCCACTTCAACCCCCATGGCATCAGCCCGGAGGAGGCGGTGCGGGGGCTGCTGGCGCGGATCGACGGCCTGACCCTCGAGAACTCGGGCACCTTCTGGCATGCCAATGGCGAGGTGCTGCCCTGGTAGGCAGGGCTCAGCGCACCGCCAGGCCATACGACAAGCAGCTCATCCTTCGAACCACCAGTGCCGATCACCACCTTCGCTCAGTTCGCGCAACGGGCCCACTATTCGCTGATGGAGTCACTCCAGGCGGATCCGCAGGCCACCGGTGATGGCGAGGATCACCGGCCCCGCCAGGTGTTCAGCGGCCACTACGTGCCGGTGAAGCCCACGCCGCTTCCAGATCCGGAGTATGTGGCGCACAGCAGCGCGCTGTTCGAGGAGCTGGGCCTGAGTGAGGCGCTGGCCCACGACGAGCAGTTCCGGCGGTTGTTTTCCGGCGACATCAGCGTGGCGGAGGGGCCGATGCGGGCCTTTGGCTGGGCCACCGGCTATGCCCTCTCGATTTACGGCACCGAGTACACCCAGCAGTGCCCGTTTGGCACCGGCAATGGCTATGGCGATGGCCGGGCTATGTCCGTGTTCGAAGGCGTGTTCAAGGGCACACGCTGGGAGATGCAGCTGAAAGGCGGTGGCCCCACGCCCTACTGCCGCGGGGCCGATGGACGCGCCGTGCTCCGCTCCAGCGTGCGCGAGTTCCTGGCCCAGGAGTTCATGCATGCCCTGGGGGTGCCCAGCTCACGCTCGCTCACGCTCTATGTATCGCGGCGCGAAATCGTGCGCAGGCCCTGGTATTCGGCGAACGCCAGGTCGTTCGATCCCGACATCCTGGTGGACAACTGTGCGGCGATCACCACCCGGGTGGCGCCATCGTTTCTGCGGGTGGGCCAGCTGGAACTGTTTGCCCGGCGTGCCCGCAGCAACGCCCACCCGCAGGCGCTGGAGGAGCTGCGGATGATCGTGGCGCACCTGATCGAGCGCAACTACCGGCCGGAGATCGATCCGGGCCTGGCGTTCAGCGATCAGGTGCTGGAGCTGGCGCGGTTGTTCCGTGGGCGCCTCACGGCGCTGGTGGCCCACTGGATGCGGGTAGGCTACTGCCAGGGCAATTTCAACAGCGACAACTGCGCCGCCGGCGGCTTCACGCTCGACTATGGGCCCTTCGGCTTTTGCGAGCTGTTCGATCCACGGTTTCAGCCCTGGACCGGCGGCGGCGAGCATTTCTCGTTCTTCAACCAGCCGGCGGCGGCGGAAGCCAACTACCAGATGTTCTGGGCTGCCATCCGCCTGCTGCTTGAGGGCAACACCGGAGCCCTGGCGCGGCTGGATCAGATCCGTGAGGGCTTCGCCGACGCGATGCAGCAGGAGCTGGAGGCGATGTGGGCCAGCAAGCTCGGCCTGGCGAGCGTTGACGCTGCGCTGGTGAATGAGCTGCTGGAGCTGATGGTGAGTTCGCGCCTCGATTACACGATCTTCTTCCGCAGGCTCTCTGAGATCCCTGACGACCTCTCCCGCCTGAAGGACAGCTTCTACCTGCCCAGCTCGGAGGAACTCGATGCGCGCTGGATGCACTGGCTGCAGCGCTGGCGCGATCAGATCACGGCCGGCGGCGACCTCAACGCCACATCGACAGCGATGAAGCGCGTGAACCCCAAGGTGGCCTGGCGTGAGTGGCTGGTGGCACCCGCTTACCAACAGGCGGAGCTCGGTGACACCAGCCTGATCCAGGAGCTGCAGGCGGTGTTCAGCCACCCCTACGATGAGCTGTCCGCGGAGTTGGCGGCCAAGTACGACCAGCGGAGGCCCAGGGAGTTCTTTAACGCCGGGGGCGTGTCGCACTACAGCTGTTCGTCGTGACATCAGGCCAGCGCCGCCACTGGCCAGTTGTGGAGGGTCTGCGTCGTGATCCCTGGGTCGCGGGCGCTTTCATTGGCGTCGGTTGACCCCTCCAGTGGACGGATCAGGCCGAGTGGACTTGTTTACTGGTGGGTTTCTTCCCTGGCAGTTGTGGTCTTGGGATTGTAATTTCCTGTTGAAGAGTGAAAGCCCCGGCGATCTGGTTGCCAGGGGCCTCATGCAAGTTCCTTTTGAAGGGGGATCAGGCTGGCAAAGCTTTTGGATGTCAGGGTGATTGGGTGATTGTGCCGTCCGATCCAATAGTAAAAGTGACCCCGCCGCCTGTGTAAGCTCCCCCGCCAGTTGTTGTGCATGCAGTGCCGACGGTGACGCTCTTGGCCGCTGTAACTTCGTTGGCGGATGGCAGGCCGGAGCCTGTCATGACTGCGGCAGCGCACTTTCTCGCCAGCGCTGATGCTTCTGCTTTGCCAGCTGCTTCTGCGGCTTTGTCTCTTTGGCTGATGAAGTTTGGGATGGCGATGGCGCTGAGAACGCCGATAATCACCACAACAATCAGCAGCTCAATCAGTGTGAAGCCACCCTGCAGGCTGCTGCGCTTTTGGCTGGCATTCAGGCGTTGAAACAGGGCTCGCTGGGCAAGAAGCCTGGCTTGGAGGCGGGAGGTCATGGGATAGCCGCAGGGGCTGAAACGTCAATCATCAGATTGGCTGGTGAGTCCAGGGTTGACAACCAGAATTCACTGATCAGAATCTGAGGATTCTCTAAATGCCCGCACGCGCCGTCCGTTGGTCTGTCCGGTTGTCGCCGCTGCGCTTGCGGCTTCACTCGCCAGATCCGGCGATACGTCGTGGTGTGTCGGAAAGAGGTGGCGGCCCACCTCAGATCGGCGCGTCGAAGATTGGCCTCAGGGCTGGCTGGAGGCGTGCACCAGCTCCCAGAAGCCATACTTGCGGCCGTGCTGCCGGCGCAGCTCGGCCTCGTAGAGCGTGTGGTGGGCCAGGGGCTCCCAGTGCTCGATCCGCTGGGCCAGTTCGGCGCAGCGCCGCAGGTGCTGGGCGGCGTAGCGGTAGCGCTTGCTGCGCCCCATCTCCAGCGTGAACGTGACCATGGCGCGCAGCAGCGCCGTGGCCGCCAGCGGCTGCTCTGCTTCCAGCTGTTCTGCGGCCGGACCGTACAGCCCGTAGTCGTCGCTATCCCAGGCCTCCAGCTGGCTGAGCACCACGGCGGCGGCGCGGCGCTGGTCGGGCCAGGCCAGCAGAAAGCGCAGAGCGCCATGGTGATCGGGATCGGCCTGCACCAGATCGAGCGCCCGCTCCTCCGCTTCCACATCCTCGAAATCCGGCAGCCGCTGCAGGTAGTCGCGCAGATGCCGGGCGTTGAGATCTGCGACGAAGCTGGCCCAGCGTTCCTGCTGCGCCTCCTCCGGGCGCCCGAGAGCCTCCAGCGCCCCGATCTGTGGATCGCGCAGCACCGCGCCCATCCACTCGCGGCCGTCGAGGCACACTCCACGTGCCACCGCCAGGGCTTCTTCGGCGCGGCCCGCCTGCAGCAGGCGGTTGGCCACCGCCGCCGCATTCGGCGGCCATTGCAGATCCTCGGCGTTGAAGGCCGCCACAAAGCTCTCCACATCCCCCAGCGCATCGGCGATTGCCAGCAGCACCGGCGATCCTTCCGGTGCCCCCCTCTCCACGCATTCCTGGTGCAGGGCTTCCAGCCCGTCTGGGCCCAGCGCCTCCGCCAGCATCGGCACGGCCTTATCCAGCTGGCCGTAGCCGTTGCATTCCATCAGGGCATCCACCAGCCGTTCGGCGGTGGCGGCGGGTTTGGGCTGGGCGGCCTGGAGCGTGGCGGCCAGGGCCTGCAGCGTTTTCACGAAAAAGCCGGTGATCGTGCCGCTGCCGTCGTAGCAGCGATCGAGGATCCCCTCGCTGAGATCCAGCAGTTCCCAGTGCAGATCCAGCGCCAGAGCCGGGTTGTCGCTGCGGATCGAGCCGCAGATCGTGGCCAGGTGACCCTCCAGTTCGATCAGCAGGGTTTTGCGTTTGGCCGAGTCCAGAAACGTGTCGCTGCGCTCGATCGTCCTGAGCCGTTTGCGCACCTCCCGCGCCGCCTCCTCCGCCCCTTGTCCTTCTGCCAGCGCCAGCCGTAGCCGCCGCTTGGCCGCCGCGTTGCCCTCGCTCAGCTCGATCAACAGCGCCGCCAGCCGTTCGGCCCCCAGGGCCTCCAGGTTCCTGGCGTTGAGCGTGGTGCGGGCGGCGGGCACAGGGATGGCTGGTGCGTGCGGGCAGTGTGGCCTGGCTGCATCCCATGCGCAGCCTGAGGGTGCGGTGTTTGGCGTGTTTTCACGTTCCGTACGGTCCGTACGGACGTTCATTGCGCTGCAATCACCACATCCCCCGGCACGGTTCGCGCTGGTCAGGGCCCGCCGCTTCTGATCAACTGGGGGCGCCGCCGCCGCGTGATCCGTGTTTGCAGGCTTCGCGCTGAGGCGCACCACCACCCTCTCGGCGCGGATGGCCCGCTGGGGTCTGGCGATCGTGGTGGCCTATGGCCTGGTGGCGCTGCTGACGCCGCTGCTGGTGCACGGGGGCTGGCTGCCGGATCCCAATGCCGGCCTGCAGAACCCCATCTACGCCGCCCCCTCGCTGGAGCACTGGTGCGGCACGGATCGGCTCGGTCGCGACGTGTGCGTGCGCACCCTGGCGGGCAGTGGCGTGGCCCTGCAGGTGGTGCTGCTGGCGCTGGTGATCGCCCTGGTGATCGGTGTGCCGCTGGGGATGGTGAGCGGTTATCTGGGCGGCTGGGTGGATCGTGGCCTGGTGCTGTTGATGGACACGCTCTACACGCTGCCGGTGCTGTTGCTCTCGGTGGTGCTGGCCTTCCTGCTGGGGCGGGGCCTGCCCAACGCCGCCGCCGCCCTGTGTGTGGTGTATGTGCCGCAGTACTTCCGGGTGGTGCGCAACCAGACGACCCAGGTGAAGGCCGAGCTGTTCGTGGAGGCGGCCCAATCCCTCGGTGCGGGGCCGGTGTGGATCCTGCGGCGCTATCTGCTGCGTAACGTGATCACCTCGGTGCCGGTGCTGCTCACCCTCAACGCCGCTGACGCGGTGCTGGTGCTGGGGGGGCTGGGCTTCCTCGGTCTGGGTCTGCCGGAAACGATCCCGGAATGGGGCGGTGATCTGCAGCAGGCCCTCACCGCCGTGCCTACCGGCATCTGGTGGACGGCGCTCTATCCCGGCCTGGCGATGTTCGTGCTGGTGCTGGGGCTCTCCTTCCTGGGCGAGGGGCTGGAAACCTGGCTCAGTGGCACCGCCAACCAACCGCGCAGCGCCGGCTGAGCACCTGCCCCAGAATGCGTCTCTGCTGCGGCCCCGCCCGTGCCCTGGTGGCTGGACATCGTGCTGCTCATCGCTGCCGTGGCCCTGTGGGCGTCCGGTAGCGATGAGCGCGATGAGGTGTGGGGCCTGTTCCAGAAGATGCTGGGCGTGGCGGCCCTGCTGGTGGTGATCCTCGGCGGGCGGCAGATCGTGCTGGAGCTGCTGGGCCTCGGCCTGGCGCTGTGGCTGCCGAGCGCCTCCAGCCGCCGGCTGCTGAGCCTCAACTACCGCTCCGATTCCATCGAAGATGGCGAAGACCGCTAACAGCGAACAGCCTTAACAACGCAGGCGTGCTGTTCGAGGCAGGTCTTCCATGATCGTTCCTTCTTCGCTGAGGGCTGGATAGGGGCGACCCTCGCGCCGGCACCAGGCGGCCACCTCGGGGTAGGCCCATTCGAACAGCTGGCGTTGATAGCGCTCCGGCTCCAGGCCCTCGCCGGCTTGCGGCACCTGACAGGCGGCTTCCCGCTGGCGCAACGCCTCGAACAGCAGCGTGGCCGCCGCCACACTCACGTTGAGCGACTGCACCATGCCGTTCATCGGGATCACCACCGCCTGATCCACCGCTGCGGCCATCGCCGCACTGAGGCCCCATTTCTCCGCGCCGAGCACGAAGGCCGTGGGGCCGGTGAAGTCGCACTGGCGGTAGTCCACCGCCTTCACCGAGAGGTGGGTGCCATAGAGCTTGAACCCCTGTGCCTTGAGGGCCTGCGCCGCCTCCAGGCTGCTGCTGTGGGCGTGCAGCGGCACCCACTTCTGGCTGCCCTGGGCCGTGCTGTTGAACGTGCGCAGCCGTCCGGCCAGGCTCACCACATGGGCGTCCATCACCCCCACCGCATCGCAGCTGCGCAGGATCGCCGAGAGGTTGTGGGGCTTCTCCACATGCTCCAGCAGCACCGTGAGATCCCCCATGCGCCGGTTGAGCACGGCCTTCAGCCGCTCAAGCCGTCGGGGCAGCAGGGGCATGGGCAGCATGGAGCGATGGCTGATCCCAGCTTCGACCAGCGCGTGTACGCCGCCGTGGAGCAGATTCCCTATGGCTGCCTGGCCACCTATGGGCAGATTGCCGAGCTGATCGGTGCCTATGGCTGCGCGCGGCAGGTGGGCTGGGCGCTGCGGCGGCTGGAGTTGCCCAGCGCGGTGCCCTGGCACCGGGTGGTGAATGCGAGGGGGGAGGTGAGCATGAGCCTCAGCCGCGAGGGCAGCGACTGGATCCAGCGCAACCTGCTGATCGCGGAGGGCATCCCGGTGGATCCGCAGGGGCGGTTGCCGCTCCATCGCTTTCTGTGGCGCGTGGACACGCTGCCCCAGGCCACGCCAGCGCACCAGGCCACGCCAGCGCACACAGTGGGGTGAACCTGCCCTTGCCGATGGCCACGCCTGCCGCGCTCTCTGCTCAGCCGACCAGCCCCGAGTCCGCGCCGGTGGGACTGGCGGCGCGGCAGGTGGTGTGGCAGGTGCTGCAGGCGGTGGCCAGTGGCGCCTACGCCGATGCGGCGCTGGAGCGCGAGCTGCAGCGCCGCCGGCTGGAGCCGGCCGATCGGGCACTGGCCACGGAGCTGGCCTATGGCGCCATCCGCCAGCGGGGGCTGCTGGATGCCTGGCTGGATGCGGTGGGCAAGCTTCCGGCGCGCAAGCAGCCGCCCACGTTCCGCTGGCTGCTGCATCTGGGCCTCTACCAACTGCTGTTCAGCGAGCGGGTGCCCGCTTCCGCGGCGGTGAGCACCACCGTGGAGCTGGCCAAGCGGGGCGGTCTGGGCCGGCTGGCACCGGTGGCCAACGGCATGCTCCGGGCAGTGCTGCGCCGCCGGCAGGCGCTCTCCACGCCAGAGGACGGCCCCGCACGCCTGGAGCCGTGGCTGGGCCTGGAGCTGCCCGCTGATCCGGCAGAGGCGCTGGCCCTGCGCCGCTCGCTGCCGTTGTGGCTTGCGCAGCTGCTGTTGCAGTGGTTGCCGCCGCAGCGCGCGGATGCCTTCGCGCTGGCCTGCAACCAGCCGCCGCCGCTGGATCTGCGCCTGAATCGGCTGCGCGCCTCGCTGGATCAGCAACGGGCGGCGCTGCAGGCGGCGGGTGTGGAGGCCGAGCCGATCGCGGGCCTGGCCGCGGCACTCCATCTCAACGGCCGCGGCGGCGATCTGCGCCGTCTGCCCGGCTTTGGTGAAGGGCACTGGTGCGTGCAGGACCGGGCCGCCCAGCGCATCGCACCGCTGCTGGCCCCGGAGCCGGGCCAGTGGGTGCTGGACGCCTGCGCCGCTCCGGGCGGCAAGAGCACCCATCTGGCTGAACTGATGGGCGACCAGGGAACCGTCTGGGCGGTGGATCGCTCTGACGCGCGGCTGGAGCGGGTGCGGCGCAATGCCGAACGCCTGGGGCTCAGCTGCATCCGCACCATGGCGGCGGACGCCCGCCACCTGGCTGAGCAGAACCCGCAGTGGCTGGCCCACTTCGATCGGATCCTGCTGGACGCCCCCTGCTCCGGTCTGGGCACCCTGGCCCGCCATGCCGATGCCCGCTGGCGCATCACCCCCGAGGCCATTGCCGAGCTCACCGTGCTGCAGCGCCAGTTGCTGGAGGGCAGCCTGCCGCTGCTCAAACCCGAAGGCCGGCTGGTGTACGCCACCTGCACGGTTCACCCGGCTGAAAACGCCGAGCTGGTGGCAGCGTTCCTGGCTGATCATCCCGAGCTGCAGCTCCTGGGTAGCAGCCAGAGCTGGCCTGGCGATGGTTCTGGTGGGAATGGCGTTGGGGGTGATGGCTTCTACGCCGCGCTGATCGAGCGGCGGATCTGATCGGGGCCGGGCTTGCTCAGGGCAGTGGCGGTGCGGCCACCGGTGGTGGCGGCGCAGTCATCGGTGGCGGCGGCGTGACGGGCACGGCGGGTGGTGCCGCTGGCGTGGTCGGGGGGGGTGTGTAGGGCGCGGGCGTGGCTGCCGGGCTGCTGTTGCCACCGCCCCGGGCGGTGGGTGGCGCTTCCGCTCCATTGCGACTGGGGGGCTGCCAGCGGCTTTCGGGCGGTTCTCCGGGCCACCAGCGCATGCCGCCGCGCTCCTTTTTGGCTTCGGGCTTCTTGTCGCGCACGTCGCTGCCGCTGAGTACAGGTTTGGGCGGGAACTGGCGCACCGGCAGGTCTTTCGCCACCGGTGTCATGAAGCTGTTCCAGGCCAGGGTGGCCACCACGGAGGTGGAGCGGGTCTCGCGGCTGTTGTCGTAGCCCAGCCATACGCCGGCGGTGAGCTGGGGGATCGAGCCGATGAACCACAGGTCACGGCCGCCCTCGGAGGTGCCGGTCTTGCCGGCCACCGGCCGGTCGGCCAGGGCGGCGCCGCCGCCGGTGCCGCCCTTCACCACCTGCTGCAGCATCCACACCATCGCGTCGGCGATGTCGCTGGCCACGGCTCGGGTGCCCTGATCGCCATGGGCCCGGCGGCTCCAGAGCAGCTCGCCATTGGGGCCGAGAATCTCCTCGAACGGGGTGGGTTTCACGTAGATGCCCCGGTTCACGATCGCGGCGTAGGCCGCGGTCATGTCGAGCACCGTCTGCTCATAGGCGCCGATCGCCATGGGATAGAAACGCCCCAGGGGGCGGGTCACGCCGATGCCCAGGCTCTTGGCGGTGTCGATCACCTTGTCGAAGCCCAGCTCTTGCAGTAGGCCCACCACCACCACGTTGAGGGATTGCTGCAGCGCCACCCACATCGGCACCGAGCCCATGTAGCGGTTGCCGAAGTTGCGCGGGCAGTAGCCGCGGAAGCAGCGGGCCGCATCCTTCAGCACCCGCTCGGGCTTCATGCCCTCCTTGAGGGCCGCCAGGTACACGAACAGCTTGAAGGTGGAGCCCGGTGAGCGCAGCGCTTGGGTGGCGCGGTTGAACTGACTCCTGGCAAAGTCCTTGCCGCCCACCAGCGCCCGTACCAGGCCGGTGCCCGGCTCCATCGCCACCAGCGCACCTTCCATCTCGCCGGGGGCGTAGGTGTCGATGGTGCTCTGCGCCTGGGCCTGCCATTGGAGATTCACGCTGCTGCGCACCGTGAGGCCCCCCACCTCCAGCTGTTCGGGCGTGAGCACCCGCGGCAGCTCCTGCTGCACCCAGCTGCTGAAGTAGGGGGCGCGGCTCACCCAGAACTTGGGCTCGGCCGGTTTGAGTCGCAGCGGTGTGGCATCGGCTGCTGCGCGCTCGGCGGCCGAGATGAAGCCCGCCTCTTCCATGCGCCGCAGCACGATCGCCCGGCGCCGCAGGGCCAGATCCGGGTTCACCAGAGGCGAATACACCGAGGGGGCGGGCGGCAGGCCGGCGATCAGAGCCGCCTCGGGCAAGGTGAGCTGGGCCGGCGTTTTCGAGAAGTAGATCCAGGCGGCATCGGCCACGCCGTAGGCGCTGGAGCCGAGGTACACCACGTTGAGGTACTCGGTGAGGATCTGCTCTTTGCTCAGCTGGCGCTCCAGCTTCCCGGCCAGTGCCGCCTCCTTGAGTTTGCGGACCACCGTGCGGTCCTGGCTGAGGAACACCGTTCGAGCCAGCTGCTGGGTGATCGTGCTGGCCCCCTCCTCCACCGAGCGCTGGGTGACGTTGCGCACGAGCGCCCGGGCGATGCTGGCGGGATCGATGCCGCTGTGCTGGTAAAAGCGGCGGTCTTCCGCCGCCACGAAAGCCCGCTCCACCAGGGGCGGCACCTGGCCCGTGCTCAGCTTCTCGCGGCTGGCGGGGCCGATGGTCTGCACCACCTCGCCATCCGACGACAGGATCGTGAGTGTGCCGGGTCGGTTGAAGCTGCTGATGCGGCGCGCATCGGGCAGCAGGGCATCGATCCCGCTCACCAGGGCCGCCTGAGCCAGGGCCACCGCTCCGCCGATCGCCAGGGCCAGCAGGCCACTGCGCAGGAGGTGGTTGCGCCCCCGCCGGCTCACATCACGCCACCAGAGGGCTGTGGCCCACGGCCAGGGCCGTCACCAGCATCCCGAGCACCAGGAATGGCTGGGCGCTGGCCTGGTATTTCACATCGAACGCCACCGGATCGCGCAGCAGCCAGATGTCCTGGAAGGTGATCTGGGGCACGATCAGCAGCACCAGCAGCACGGCTGCGAAGTGCTGGCCGATGGCGATCAGCACCGCGACCATCGCCAGCTGGAAGAGATCGATCATGCCGGCGCTGATCCAGCTCGCCTTCTGAACCCCGAAGGCCACCGGCAGGCTCTGCAGGCCCAGGGCCCGGTCGCCCTCCACACTCTTGAAGTCGTTCACCACAGCGATGCCGAGGCCTGCCAGCGAGTAGGCGAGCGTGAGGATCGCGGTGGTCCAGGTGAGGTGGCCGAACAGGGCCTGGCCGGCCCACCAGGGCAGGGCGATGTAACTGGCGCCGAGGGCGTAGTTGCCCAGCCAGCCGTTCTGCTTGAGCTTCAGCGGTGGCGCCGAGTAGATGAAGCTCACGAATGAGCCCCCCAGGGCCAGCAGGAACAGCACCGGGGTCGAGTGGCCAGCCCAGAGGTCGAGACCGAAGGCCACGCCAAGACCCGCCAGCAGCAGCACCCAGATCTGGGCTTTCACCTGCCTAAGCGGAATGGCACCGGAGGGAATGGGCCGGTAGGGCTCGTTGATCGCGTCGATCTCGCGGTCGTAGTAGTCGTTGATCGTCTGGGTGTAGCCGGCCAGCAGCGGCCCACTCATCAGCATGCAGGCGATCGAGGCGCCCACCTCCGGCAGGGTCCAGTGGAAGTTGCCGGAGGCTGCAGCGCCGCAGAGCACGCCCCAGATCAGCGGAATCCAGGTGACCGGCTTCATCAGCTGCAGCCGGATCTTCCAGATGTTGGTGGTGCCGCTGGCACCTTTCATGCCCAGTAGCTGGCGGGCCGCGCCGCCGCTGGCGGCTTCCGGGTTAGGGCTGCTGTTCAAAGTTGCCTCGGTGGCGGGCTGATCAGGCAAGCGCGATCTCGTCGTCGAAGAACCAGGCGGTCTGGCCGTTGCTCAGCTGCACCACCACACCGATCCCTTTGCCGTCCACGGTGCGGAAACCGGTCACGGTGCCGCTGGCATCGGCCTTGAGGGCAGCCACCATCTCATTGGAGATGCGGTCGCGCACCCGGGTGATGCGCACCTTCGAACCGATCTGGACGGTGTCTGAGGTGGCAGCCTGGGACATGGCCGGCGCGACTTGAAAAGTTGCGCAACCTTACCAGCGCCCACCGGAGCACCTGCATGGTTGCCAAGCGGATCATCCCCTGCCTCGATGTGGCCGATGGCCGGGTGGTGAAGGGGGTGAATTTCGTGGGGTTGCGCGATGCCGGTGACCCGGTGGAACTGGCCTGCCGCTACAGCGCCTCCGGCGCCGATGAGCTGGTGTTCCTGGATATTGCCGCCAGCCACCAGGGGCGCGCCACCCTGGTGGATCTGGTGCGGCGCACCGCCGAGGCGGTCACCATTCCGTTCACGGTGGGCGGTGGCATCAGCAGTGTGGAGGGCATCACGGCGTTGCTGCGGGCCGGCGCCGACAAGATCAGCCTCAACTCCTCGGCCGTGCGCGAGCCCGAGCTGGTGAGCCGCGGCGCCGAGCGCTTCGGCTGCCAGTGCATCGTGGTGGCGATCGATGCCCGCCGCCGCGATGGGGCCGATCCCGGCTGGGATGTGTATGTGAAGGGGGGGCGCGAGAACACCGGCCTCGATGCGGTGGCCTGGGCGCGCCGGGTGGTGGAGCTGGGCGCCGGCGAGATCCTGCTCACCTCCATGGACGGCGACGGCACCCAGGCCGGCTACGACCTGGCACTCACCCGCGCTGTGGCCGAGGCGGTGCCGGTGCCGGTGATCGCCTCGGGCGGGGCGGGCTGCATCGACCACATCGCCCAGGCCCTGGAGCAGGGCCTGGCGTCCGCGGCCCTGCTGGCCTCATTGCTCCACGACGGCGTGCTCAGCGTGGAGGAGATCAAGGCCGATCTGCTGGGCCGGGGCCTCAACGTGCGCCCGCTGGAGCCAGCGGTGCCCGATGTTGCGGTTCGTGCACTTGTGTAAACGGTCGTTACATTGGTTCTCAGTTAGCGCGCTCCTCCGCGGTGTCGGTGTCCGCCCTGTTGGCCCTGCCTTCGCCCCTGTCCACGGCCATCGCCCTGGCGATGGTGCTGGCTGTGGTGGCCCTGGTGGCCTGGGCGTTACAGCTGATGCAGGCCGCCAGCGACCGCCAGGAGTTTTCGCTGATGCTCGCCGGCTGCATGGTGTGTTCGGCTGCCGTGGGCCTGGCCACGGTGATGGTGCTCACCCTCACCAGCCCCGATCGGGTCGCCACCCGGGCGATGCTGGCTCCAGCTGATGCCGGTGTGAGCTTGGACTCGATCGTGTTGCCCTGGGATGGGCCGCTTTAAGCCGGGTGATCCGGGCGATGTGCGTGCTCTGTTCAACGGCATCGCTCCCCGCTACGACCAGCTCAACGACCTGCTGAGCCTCGGCCTGCACCGGCTCTGGAAGCGCCGGGCCATTGCCTGGCTGCGGCCGCGGGCCGGCCAGAAGCTGCTCGATCTGTGCTGCGGCACCGGTGATCTGGCCCTGGTGCTGGCCGACAAGGTGCGCCCCGGCGGCCATGTGCTGGGGCTGGATGCGGCGGCTGAGCCCCTGCGCCTGGCGCTGCAGCGCTCCAGTCGCCAAACCTGGCTGCCGCTGGGCTGGCAGCAGGGCGACGCGCTGGCCACTGGCCTGCCCGCCGCTGGTTTCGATGGGGCGGTGATGGCCTACGGCCTGCGCAACCTCCCTGATCCGGCCGCTGGCCTGGCGGAGCTGCGGCGGCTGCTCAGGCCGGGCGCTCGCGCGGCCGTGCTCGACTTCAATCGCCCCGATCCGGCCGACTGGCGTGGCGCCGTGCAGCAGCGGTTCCAGCGCGCCTACCTGCGCGCTCTGGTGGTGCCCACGGCCCGGGCGCTCGGGCTGCCCGAGCAGTACGCCTACCTGGAAGACAGCCTGCAGCGCTTTCCCACGGGCCCGGAGCAGGAGCATCTCGCCCGTGGGGCCGGCTTCAGCCAGGCCCGCCATCGCCTGCTGGCCGCCGGTCAGATGGGGCTGCTGGAGCTGGTGGCTTGATCGGGCCGTGCTCCCTCGGCGCTCACAATGGCGGCACGACCGGGCCGCAGACGCCGTGCACTTCCAGGACATCATCCAGACGCTGAATCGCTTCTGGGCGGAGCGCGGCTGCCTGATCCTGCAGCCCTACGACACCGAGAAGGGGGCCGGCACCATGAGCCCTCACACCGTGCTGCGGGCGATCGGGCCGGAGCCCTGGGCCGTGGCCTATCCCGAGCCCTGCCGCCGTCCCACCGACGGCCGCTACGGCGACAACCCCAACCGGGCCCAGCACTACTTCCAGTACCAGGTGCTGATCAAGCCCAGTCCTGATGCCATTCAGGAGACCTACCTGGCCTCGCTTGACGCCCTTGGCATCCAGGCCGCCGAGCACGACATCCGCTTCGTTGAGGACAACTGGGAATCGCCGACGCTGGGCGCCTGGGGCGTGGGCTGGGAGGTGTGGCTCGATGGCATGGAGGTGACCCAGTTCACCTACTTCCAGCAGTGCGGCGGCATCGATTGCCGGCCCGTGTCGATCGAGATCACCTACGGCCTGGAGCGCCTGGCCATGTATCTCCAGGATGTGGAAAGCATCTGGGAGCTGAGCTGGGACGGGAACCGCTCCTACGGCGACATCTGGCTGCCGTTCGAGAAGGGCCAGTGCACCTACAACTTTGAGGCCTCCAATCCCGAGCGGCTGCAGCAGCTGTTTGCCATCTATGAGGCGGAAGCCGCCGATCTGGTGGCGCGCCGGCTGCCGGCGCCGGCCCTCGATTTCGTGCTCAAGTGCAGCCACACCTTCAACCTGCTGGAGGCCCGCGGCGTGATCTCCGTGACGGAGCGCACCGCCACCATCGGTCGCATCCGCAACCTGGCCCGTCAGGTGGCCGAGGCCTGGCTGGAGGAGCGTCGCGCCCTGGGCTTCCCGCTGATGGGCGAGGCGAAGCGCCAGGCCTGGATCGCTGCCCACCCCGAGGACGCTGCCGCCATCAAGGGCATCGCTGAACCGGTGAGCGCGTGAGGCGCCTCCTGCTGGTGATCGTCCTGCTGCTGGGCAGCTTCCAGCTGGGCCGGCTCAGCGAGCGTGCCAGCCTGCCCTGTCGGATGCGCCCCGTTGCCAAGCTAGTGGCACCGCTGATGGGCCAGGAGATGCCCAGCCAGCAGGCCTGCGACCTGATCCTGAAGATCCCGCAGTTTTAGGTAGGTGGCGGCACCGGCACCGCCGGGCCGTCGAGGGTGTTGCTGCAGAGATCCAGCACGATCCGCAGCCCCACCGAGCCGGCCGTGGGGGCGCTCCAGGGCTCCCAGGTGCCGTCCACCCGCCAGGTCTGGCGCAGGCTGCTGCACTGCACGGCCACGGCGGTGGCGGCCGCCCGACGCATGCCCACATCGGCCACATCCGGACGCACCAGGGTGATGCGCACCCCACCGGGGTGGAGCCGCCAGCCGTTCCAGTCGACGGCGGTGCCGCCAAACCATTTCCAGCGGGCCTCGCCGCTGAGGTCGCGCTGGGCCATCTCGGCCCGGTCGCGCCGTTCGGCCGGGCTCAGCAGCAGAGCGGCCTGGGCGTCGTCCCCGCCCGGACCATCGGGCGGCGGGGCAAGGGAGCTGTCGGTTGGCGTGACCGCCTGTGTTGGACTGCCGCCAGGGAGGATGAGTTGCTGGCCCACCTGCAGCACGTTGGGATCGCTGAGGCCATTGAGTGTGGCGATCGCCTCGATGCTGGTGCCATGGCGTAGGGCGATGGCCTCCAGGGTGTCGCCCTCGCGCACGGTGATCTGGCGCTGCTGGGCCAGGGCTGTGCTGGTGAGCAGGGCTGTGCTGGTGAGCAGGGCAGCCATCAGGCCGGCACGAAAGGGTGCCCGTTTCACCCGCACCCCCATGCCGTCTGGTGTTGAACCTTAGGCATCCCCACGTATAGACCGTCCTCCGGTGTCGGCGGCCTGTGGGAATCCTTCCGGCAGTTGCACCGGGCCTGGCCCGGCTCCGGGATGCCCGCCCGCTGGAGCGACCGCCTGCTGCTGGCACTGGTGCTCGCCGTGCTCGTGTGGCGTCTGCTCAGTGGCGTGCTGGCCTCGCCCCAGCCCGGTCCCGCTGATCCGCTGCGCCAGTTGCCGGCCAGTGGTGCACCGCTGGCGGTGCGTGTGCAGGGGGTGCTGCTCAGCGACCCTGCCGCCACGGGAGAGAGCGGCGGCTGCTCCGTGCTGGTTCAGCTCCCGGGAGGGCGCACGGAGGCCGCCTTCCAGGCCTGCCCGGTGCTCCAGCAGAACTGGCGGGTGGAGCTGGAGGGAATGCTGCGGCGTCCCCTGCCCGCGCCCCATCCGCTCATGTCCGGCCCCGCCGCGCGACTGGAGCGCCAGCACACCTTCACCCAGTTGCGGGTGGAGCGCTGGCGGGTGCTGCAGCGTCAGCCCGCGCCGATCGCCGCCATCCGCCGGCGCATGGCCGCCGGTCTGCAGCAGGTGGCGGGGGCGGAGAAGGGTGGATTGCTGGCAGCCCTGGTGGTGGGCAATGCGGCCGCTCCCCTGCCGGCCGAGATCCGTGGAGCGTTTCGTGCTGCGGGCCTCTCCCATGCCCTGGCGGCCTCTGGTTTCCAGCTCAGCGTGCTGCTGGGAGCGCTGCTGCCTCTGAGCCGTCGGCTGGGGCTGCCATCGGCCGCCCAGATCGGCCTGGGCGCTGGGGTGATTCTGCTGTTCGTGCTGCTGGCCGGGCCCCAGGCTGCTGTGCTGCGGGCGGCATTGATGGCGGCCCTGGCGCTCGTGCTGCTGGCCCTGGGCCGGCAGGGCAAGCCCCTGCGGGTGCTGCTGCTGGTGGGGGTCCTGATGCTGCTCTGGCAGCCGGCCTGGTTGCGGGATGTGGGCTTTCAGCTGTCCCTGCTTGCCACGGCCGCCCTGCTGGTGTCGGCCGATCCGCTGGAGCAGGCGCTGCGGCGCCGCCAGTGCCCGGGTTGGCTGGCGGTGGCCCTGGCGGTGCCCCTGGCCGCCTCGCTGTGGACCCTGCCGCTGCAGCTGCTCCACTTCGGGGTGGTACCGCTCTATGCCGTGCCCGCTAACCTGCTGGCCGCGCCGCTGCTCACGCCGCTCACCCTCGGGGCGATGGGGCTGGGGTTGCTGGCCCTGCTGCTGCCCGCGGCCCTGCCGCTGCTGGTGCCGCCCGTGGCCTGGCTGGCGGGGCTGTTCCTCGCTCTGGCGCGGCTGGTGGCGGGGCTGCCCATGGCCCAGTGGCAGCTGGGTCGGCCCCTGCCGCTGCTGGTGCTGTTGCTGGCGGTGGGCATGGCGGCCTGGCTGGTACCGGCGGTGCCGCGCCGCTGGCGCTGCTGGGCGGTGCTGCCCCTGCTGCTGGCGATCGGGCTGCATCTGGCCCTGCTCTGGGGCGACCAGTTGCTGCTGGTGCATCAGCAGCTGGGGGATCGGGGCCGCGATCTGTTGATCGCGCGTCATCACGGCCGGGGTGCCCTGGTGGCCAGCAGCGGTGATCCCTTCAGCTGCCGGCAGGCGGGCCAGCTGGCGAGCGGGCTGGGCATCCCCGGTTTCGACTGGGTGCTGGTGCTTGATCCGGTGCCCGCTCCTGATCCGGCCTGCTGGCAGTCCCTGGGCGGCCTGGTGCTGGCCTCCGGCGACGGCAGTCCGCCGCTGGCGGTGGGCCAGCGTCTGGCCAGTGAGGGACTGCGCGCCGAAGCCATGGGCGCTGAAAGCCGCGGCCTGGCCCTTGAGGTGGGGACGCACCGCTGGCAGCTGCTGCCCGATCCCCAGGCGCTGTGGAGCTGGCGCGCCCAGCCTGCGGGCGCCAGAGCTGAAGGCGTATGGCTTGGGTTCGCGCCGCGCCCGCGCGAGCGCCAATGGTTGCAGCGCCTCGCTCCAGCCCGGCTGTGGATCAGCGGTACCGCTCCTCGCTCCCTGCCCCCAGGCTGGCAGGCCAGCGGCCGCAGCGGCTGGCTGCAGGCCGGTCTTTAGGATGGGATGGGCTTTCATCAGCCCTGCCCGGACGGTCCGAGGACTGGGTGGGTATTGGAGAGGTGGCTGAGTGGTCGAAAGCGAACGACTCGAAATCGTTTGAAGGGCAACCTTCCGTGGGTTCGAATCCCACCCTCTCCGTTTCCCCAGCGCAGTCTTCGTGGAGCAACGGCCCCCGCGCCAACGGCCGAAACGCCGCCAACTGGTCTGTCCAGCCCATCCGGATCAACGCATCGCCGGTACTGGGAGGAAGTACTACCTCCACCTGCTGACCCCCGAAGAACTGAAAGCGCGGGGGATGCCGGACAAGACAGCGCGCCTGGTGATCCAGTCGTATCCCGTGCTGGTGCTCAGCAATGAATGGTTGGAAGAGCTGTTCTGCCCGAAGTGCGGCACCAAGCGCTGGTACCACGTGACCCGAAGTCCAGAGGGCAGCCTGAGCCTGGTTTGGGCCAGGCCAGAGCTCTGGCAGCAGGTGGCGCATGTTGATCCTCTGCAACCCAACCCGACAGTGGGCGAATACACCCGCCGCCAGGCGCGTCGCCTGAGCCATCGCCGCGCTGACGGCAAACGCTTCTTTGATGCCGGCTGATGGACTTCGGGCAGGACGCCGACGCTGACCAGGGGCGATCCCCGGCCAGGCCAACGTTCATTTTCACGTCCTTGCAATGGTGCTAGAAGCGGCACCAGCAGACCTCGTTGTTGCCAACTTTGCGCCAGCTGCCTCGCCGTAGGTGTTCCGGCTCACGCGGGAACGGCTCGACGAATCGCTTGTTATTTAATGGCTGAGATGTGAATTGGGATTTCACGTGCCCGTTCTGGTGACCGGTGCAGCGGGCTTCGTCGGTGCTGCTGTGTGTGAACAGCTCTTGGCCCGCGGTGAGCAGGTGGTTGGTATTGACAATCTTAATGCTTACTATGCGACGGCATTGAAGCGGGCACGCCTTGCGCGTCTGCAAAAACAGTGCAATAATTTAAAAACAATCTGGCGTTTTCGTCGGCTTGACATTGCAGACAGTGCTGCAGTGATGGAGCTGTTTGCGGCGGAGAAGCCCAGGCGTGTCATTCACCTGGCCGCCCAGGCGGGCGTGCGCTATTCGCTCGAGCACCCTGGCGACTATCTCAACAGCAATCTGGTGGGCATGGGGTACATCCTCGAAGGCTGTCGACAGCACAACGTGGAGCACCTGGTGTATGCCTCCAGTAGCTCGGTGTATGGCGGGAACCGTAATCTGCCCTTCCATGAACGCCAGGCGGTAGATCATCCAGTGAGCCTCTACGCGGCCACAAAGAAGGCTGCTGAGCTCATGGCACACTCCTACAGTCATCTCTACGGTCTGCCCGCAACGGGCCTGCGCTTGTTCACCGTGTATGGGCCTTGGGGCCGCCCTGACATGGCTCCCATGCTCTTTGCTAGGGCGATCCTGGCCGGTGAGCCCATCCGGGTGTTCAACTACGGCCAGATGTACCGCGATTTCACCTACATCAGCGACATTGCCGAAGCTGTGATCCGCTGCCTCGACAAGCCAGCCACACCCGCCCTGGGCTTTGATCGCACCAACCCAGATCCGGCCTCCAGCTGGGCACCCCACCGGATCTTCAACGTCGGGAATTCCAGGCCCGAGCCCCTGCTCCACTTCATTGCCCTGCTGGAGCAGGCCCTAGGCCAAGCTGCCATCCAACAGCTTGAGCCCCTCCAGCCCGGCGATGTGGAAGCCACCGCTGCCGACACCTCAGCACTCGAAGCCTGGATTGGCTTCCGCCCGTCCACCCCCCTTGGGCTGGGCGTTCAGCGGTTTGCCCATTGGTATCGCGAGCACGCCGTGAAGCTTGGCCTGGCATGACGACTGAATCACCCCATCTGCATCTCTCACCCCCCAGCACCCAGAGTCCCTTCCTGGTTGCTCAGCCTGTGTTGCTCAGCGACAGATTGTGTGCAGCCTGCGCCTTGCTCGATCGCTGATCACACTGATCACTAGGAGTGGAATAGCAGCACCAGCCCTGAGTTCAGCTGGTGAAACTCGCGCTCTTCGCGGCTGAGATCCAGGCCCACCTGCAGACCCTCCTTGAGCGCATCGTCGTAAGGAGGGGCCGGCGGTGCCTGGCCGGCGTTCCAGAGCGCGGCGATCCCTACCGGTGTGGCATGCCAACGGAAACAGGGGGTGGTGCCGATCTCCGGCTCCTGAAGCGCTTCTTCCAGTAATTCGCGGATCGCCATGGCTCCCGGTTGGTCACCGCAGCATCGGGGCGGCGACCGGGCCCGGCAATCAGCTGAGAGTTTTTGTTGCGAATCGGCGCTGCCCCTACGGTGCCGGCCATGGCCCAGCTTCCCCAGCGCCTTGCCCTCGTGCACGAGTGGTTCACGCCCCGCTCCACGGGCGGTGCGGAGCTGGTGGTGCGCGCCTGTGATCAGCTCTTCGCGCAGCGCGGCATCCAGGCCGATCTCTTTGCGCTGGTGGATGGCGAAAGTCGCCGGCCTGGCAGCTGGCTGGAGGGTCGCACCGTTCACACCTCGTTCATCCAGCAGCTGCCGTGGGGCGTGAGCCACGTGCAGCAGTACCTGCCGCTGCTGCCCCTGGCGATCGAGCAGCTGGATGTGGGCGCCTACCCGCTGGTGCTCAGCAGCAACCACCTGGTGGCCAAGGGAGTGATCACCGGGCCGGAGCAGTTGCATGTGAGCTATGTGCACACGCCTGCGCGCTACGCCTGGGACCAGATGCATGCCTACCTGGCCAGCTCGGCCCTGGCGCGCTCGCCGCTGGGCCCGCTGATTCGCTGGCAGCTCCACCGGCTGCGCCAATGGGACCAGCTCAGCAGCGGCCGGGTGGATGTGCTGGTGGCCAATTCGCGCTTCACCGGCGCCCGGATCTGGCGCTGCTGGCGCCGGCCTGCCGCCGTGATCCATCCGCCCGTGGCCGTGGAGCGATTCCGCTGGAACCAGCCCCGCGGCGATGCCTACGTGAGCCTCTGCCGCCTGGTGCCCTACAAGCGGGTGGATCTGGTGGTGGAGGCGTTCAACCGCACCGGCCTGCCGCTGGTGGTGATGGGCGATGGCCCCGAGCGGGCGCGGCTGGAGGCCATGGCCGGGCCCAATGTGCGCTTTCTCGGCCGCTGCAGTGCCGCGGAAGCCGCCGCCTGGCTCGAAACCTGCCGTGCCTCTGTGTATGCCGGCGTGGAGGATTTCGGCATCGCGCCCCTGGAGGCGATGGCGGCCGGAGCACCGGTGATCGCCTACGGCGCCGGTGGCCTGCTCGACAGCGTGCGCTGCCTGATGGCCGCTGAGGCCAACCCCACGGGCCTGCTGTTCCCTGAGCAGACCGCCGCCAGCCTGGCGGTGGCGCTGGAGCGCTTCGAGGCGCAGCGGCTGTGGCGGCAGCTGCCGGCGGAGCGGCAGCGCCAGTGGGCGGAGCGCTTTGCCCCCGAGCGCTTCCGGGCACGGCTGGCGCAGCTGCTGGAGTGCAGCTGGGAGCGTCACCAAAGGCGGCTGGCCCAGCGCCAGCGGTCCCTGTGCCTCTGAGGTGAGTGACCGCCGCCGCAGGCCAGCGGCACGATCGCAGTTTTAGATGGCCTCAGCCAAAGCAGTCTTCGCTGAATCTCGCCCTGACCATCGCCGCTCTGCCAGCCCTGCCCACTCCGCGGGCCCAGCTCACGGCCGATCAGCTGATCGCCTTGCAGTCGCGCCGTTCGCGGGTGATCAAGCGCGCCGGCGACATTGTGTTCGCCCTGGCGGTGCTTACCCTCGGCTCGCCGCTGTATCTGGCTTTGGGCTGTCTGGTAAAGCTCACGTCGCGGGGGCCGGTGTTCTATGTGCAGCAGCGGGTGGGGCGCGACTACCGCGGCTTCGGGGTGATCAAGTTCCGTACGATGCGGCGCGATGCGGATCAGGTGCTGGGGCGGATTCTGGCCCAGTCGCCTGATCTGGCGGAGGAATTCCGCAACGACTACAAACTCAGGAATGATCCCCGCATTACGCCGCTGGGCAAGTTTCTGCGACGCTCCAGCCTCGATGAGCTGCCCCAGTTCCTGAACGTGCTGCGTGGCGAGATGAGTGTGGTGGGGCCACGTCCGATCGTGCGCGATGAGCTCGAGCGCTATGGCCATCACATGGATGAGGTGCTGGCGGTGCGGCCGGGACTCACGGGCCTGTGGCAGGTGAGCGGCCGCAACAACCTCAGCTACGCCACCCGCGTGAAGCTCGATCTGCGCTATGCGCGCTATCGCAACGCCTGGATGGATCTGCGCATCATCATCCGCACCATCGGTGTGGTGCTCGATCCCACCGATCGCGGCGCGTATTGATCGGAACGCCTCTTAACCCGCGCCCGCGCTGAGCCCTGCGATGGCTACGCCGCTCAGGGTCAGCCACAGAAGGCTCAATCGTCTGGTGAGTCCAAGGATCCGCTCCACGGCCGCGGCATCGGCCGGCGGTTGCCCGGTTGCGAGCAGGGGCTTCTCTGTCCAGCCTTCGGCGTAGCGGTTGCGGCCGCCCAGCTGCACCCCGGCGGCATGGGCATAGGCCGCCTGCGACACGCCGGCATTGGGGGAGGGATCGGGGCGGCCATCGCGCAGGCTCGCCTGCACCTGCGGCCACCAGCAGCGGATCGGCCCACCCTGCACCAGCGGCAGGCTGCAGGCCACCAGCCGGCAGGGCAGCCACACCAGCAGATCGTCGAGGCGGGCGCCGGCGGTGCCCAGCCATTGCAGCCGGCCGCGGCGGTAGCCCAGCATCGAATCGAGGGTGCTGGCCGCCTTGAAGCCCCAGGCCAGGGCCAACGGGCCGGGAAGTTCGGCACGGATCCCCCAGAGGCCAGCGCCCACCAGCATCCAGAACAGCGGCGCGAACTGGCCGTCCACCGCGTTTTCGCTGGCGGTTTCGGCGGCAGCCCGCAGAATCTCGGCTTCCGTGAGCTCCGTGGTGTCGCGCCCCACGATCCAGGCCAGGCGTTGTCGGGCAGGGACCAGGCCGAGAAGCGCATCCGGCTGTTCAGCTGAGGCGAGGGTCTGGGGAAGGGCGGCAAGGACGGCTCGCACCGCCAGGGCCAGGCTGCGGCCCGCCAGGGCGCTGGCCAGAGCGCTGGTGAGCACCGTCCAGCCCATCCAGCTCCAACTGGCTCCAGCGCTCTGGCTGCGTTGAACCAGTTGCTCGATCCCCCAGCCTGCCAGGGCGCTGCCAAGCACCAGCAGTAGCGTGATCCCAGCACCGCCCAAGCGCAACAGCAGCGGACGGTTGCCCGCCCGCTGCTCCACGAGCTGCTGCAGCCGGCTGATCCACCAGCCCATCACCACCACCGGATGGGGGCTCCAGCGCGGATCCCCCACCAGGCGGTCGAGCCCGCAGGCCGCCGCGATCAGCAGCCAGCCGCTGATCAGGCTCAGGCGCTCTTCAGCCAGGAGAACATCGAGCGCAGGCCCTTGCCCACCTGCTCGATCGGGTGCTGGCTGTCGCGCTCGCGGATCTTCTTCATCTCGGGCTTGCCGGCTTCGCACTCGGCCACGAAGTTGCGGGCGAAGGTGCCGTCCTGGATGTCGGCCAGGATGCGCTTCATCTCGGCCTTGGTGTCGGCGGTGATCAGGCGGGGGCCGCTCACGTAGTCGCCGTATTCAGCGGTGTTGGAGATCGAATCGCGCATGGCGGTGAGGCCGCCCTTCACCATCAGATCCACGATCAGCTTCACCTCGTGCAGGCACTCGAAGTAGGCCAGCTCGGGCTGATAACCGGCTTCCACCAGGGTCTCGAAACCAGCCTTCACCAGCTCGGAGAGGCCGCCGCAGAGCACAGCCTGCTCACCGAACAGGTCGGTTTCGGTTTCTTCCTTGAAGTTGGTCTCCAGGATGCCGGCGCGGGTGCCGCCGATGCCCTTGGCGTAGGCCATGGCCAGGGCGCGGGCGTTGCCAGTGGCGTCCTGGTGGATGGCGAACAGGGCGGGCACGCCCATGCCGTTCTGGTACTCCCAGCGCACGGTGTGGCCGGGGCCCTTCGGGGCGATCATCACCACATCCACGTCGGCGGGAGGCTTGATCAGCTCGAAGCGCACGTTGAAGCCGTGGGCGAAGCTGAGCACCTTGCCGGCGCTGAGGTGAGGAGCGATTTCCTTGTCGTAGACGGCCTTCTGGGTTTCATCGGGCAGCAGCACCATGATCCAGTCGGCCTTGGCGGCCGCATCGGCCACGCTCAGCACTTCGAGCCCATCGGCCTTGGCCTTCTCGGCCGAGCGGCTGCCCTCATAGAGGCCCACCACCACGTTCACGCCGCTGTCCTTGAGGTTGAGGGCGTGGGCGTGGCCCTGGGAGCCGTAGCCGATGATGGCCACCGTCTTGCCGTTCAGCAGGCTGAGGTCGGCGTCGGAGTCGTAGAAGAGCTGGGCCATCCGGGCAGGAAGTTCGGAGCTGGGCAAGGGTGGAGCTTACGCAAGCGACCCTGCCCGCTTCAGGCCTCGCTGGGATGGGCGATCACCCGGTCGATCAGGCCGTACTCCTTCGCTTCGGCGGCGCTGAGGAAGTAGTCGCGGTCGGTGTCCTTTTCAATCTTCTCGAAGGGCTGGCTGGTCATGTCCGCCATCGCGTGGTTGAGCATGTCCTTGATGCGCAGGATCTCCTTGGCCTCGATCTCGATGTCGCTGGCCTGGCGCTGGCTGGTGCCGCCCAGGGGCTGGTGGATCATGATCCGGCTGTGGGGCAGGGCCAGCCGCTTGCCCTTGGTGCCGGCGCCCAGCAGGAACGCGCCCATCGAGGCCGCCAGGCCCACGCAGATCGTCACCACGTCGCTCTTCACGTATTGCATGGTGTCGTAGATCGCCAGACCCGCGGTCACCGAGCCACCCGGCGAGTTGATGTAGAGGTAGATCGGCTTGGAGTTGTCCTCCGAGTCGAGATAGAGCATCTGGGCCACCAGAGCGTTGGCCACGGCGTCGTTCACCTCGGAGCCCAGAAACAGGATCCGCTCCACGCCCAGACGCGTGTAGATGTCAACCCAGCGCTCGTACTGGCTGCCGGGGAGGCGGTAGGGAACGCTGGGGGTGCCGATGGGCATGGCTGCTGGCCTGGTTCGGAGGTGGGTGGGCGGAGTGTGTGAAGCGGTGAGGCGGAGGGTCGGCGTCAGCCGATACCCGCTGGATTGCGGTCGCCGGCCATGGCAGCGGCGCTGGGCAGATCCTTCTGGCTGGTGAGCACCCGGTCGATCAGGCCGTACGCCTTGGCCTCCTCAGCCGTGAGGTAGGTCATGCGGTCGGAATCCTTGGCCAGCTGCTCCACGCTCTTGCCGGTGTTGTCGGCCAGGATTTCCAGCATGGTGTGCTTGTTGTGCAGCACCTCCTTGGCCCGGATCTGGATGTCGCTGGCCTGGCCGCGCGCGCCGCTGCGGGGCTGGTGCAGCACGATCGAAGCGTGGGGCAGGGCGGCCCGCTGGCCCTTGGTGCCGGCGCTGAGGATCATGGCGGCGGTGCCCATGGCCTGACCGATGCAGATGGTGTGCACCGGCGGCTTCACATAGCGCAGGGTGTCGCAGATGGCGAAGGCTTCGGTTTCAAAGCCGATGGCATCGCCGGAATACCAGGAGGTGCCGGTGGAGTTGATGTAGAAGAAGATCGGCTTCTCCGGATTGTCGAACTCCAGATACAGAAGCTGGGCAATGATCAGCTCGGTCACATCAATGCCCATCTGGCGCTTGGCATCGTCGTCGCTGAACAGCGGCAGGCCCAGATACACGATCCGTTCCTTGAGCAGCAGCGAGGGCAGATCGGGCGGCGGGGTGCGCATCACGGCGGAATCGCCGTAGTAGGGGGCCGACACCGACATCCGCAGCTTCTCGCCAGGCACTGGGCTGGAGCCTAGCGGGGGTTCGTGGCCTCCGGATCCCGGCCGACGCGGCGGGCGAACACGATCCGGCCGGTGGGGTTCTGCAGGGCGCCCGTGATGATCACCGGCACCCGCTGGCCGATGCGCTGGCTGGCGCCCTCCACCACCACCATCGTGCCGTCGTCGAGATAGCCCACCCCCTGGTCGGCCTCCTTGCCTGCGCGGGCGATCTTGAGCTGCAGCTCATCGCCGGGCTGAACCTCCGGCCGCAGTGCGATCACCAGCTCGCTGAGGTTCATCACCCTCAGTCCCTGCACCTCGGCCACCTTGGCCAGGTTGTAGTCGGCGGTGAGCAGGGTGCCGCCGGTGTCGGCGGTGAGCTTTTGCAGCTTGTCGTCGACGCCGTTGCCCTCGTAGCGGGTGGTGTTCACCACCAGGCGGCGGCCGTACTGCTCGCGCAGCTCGCTCAGCAGCTTGAGGCCGCGGCGGCCCCGCCCGCGCTTGTCGGCATTGGCGGAATCGGCCAGCGCCTGCAGCTCATCGATCACGCACTGGGCCACGATCACCTGGCCCTCCAGCAACCCCGAATCGAGCAGGCCGCGGATGCGGCCATCAATGATCACGCTGGTGTCGAGGATCTTGGCGCTGGCGGGCTGGAGCACCCCATCGGCCACCAGCAGCGCCTCGCTGTCGCCGCGGGTGAACAGGCGCAGCAGGGTGCGGCCGTGCACCTCGGCCAGGTTGTAGCCCGACACCCCGAAGAACACGTTGCTGAGCACCGCCGCCACCGGCTTCACGAACACCACCTCCCAGGGGAGGGGTAGCAGCAGGATCGGCGCCAGCAGCAGGTTGGCCACCAGCAGGCCGAGGATCAGGCCCACGGCCCGGCTGATCAGCAGGTCGGTGGGCATGGTGCGCACCTGCTGCATCAGCTTGCGGCGCAGCTGCTGGAACAGAAAGCCCGCGATCAGTCCGAAAAAGGCCCCGAAGCCCCCCAGCACGGTGCGCAGCCCCTCGGGGTTGTCCACCTGGATCAGCAGCGGCGCGGGCAGCAGATCCACCCCCAGCCAGCCCGCGGCCGCGCCGGACACCAGAAACAGGACCAGGATCAGGGAGTCGACCATTCCCGTTGCACCGGACCCGCCTGATCAATCAGCCAGGCAGCATGCCTGATCCCGGCGTCTTTCGCCTGTAGCGGTTTACCGCCCGTGTTGCCCGAGCCCCGCAGCGCCTACCTGCACATCCCCTTCTGCCACCGGCGCTGCTTCTACTGCGACTTCCCGGTGGTGCCCCTGGGCGATCGGGCCGGCTCCGCGGCAGGTCAGCCCGGTGCCAACGCGATCGCGGCCTATCTGGAGCTGCTGCGGCAGGAGATCGCCGCCAGTCCGCCGGGCCCAGCCCTGAGCACGGTGTACTTCGGCGGCGGCACGCCCTCACTGCTGGAGCCGGACCAGGTGCGGGGGCTGCTGGCGGCCCTGCGCCAGCGGTTCGGCATTGCCCCTGGAGCGGAGATCACCCTGGAGCTGGATCCGGCCAGCTTTGATCGGGAGCGGCTGGCGGCCTACCTGGCCGCCGGCGTGAACCGGGTGAGCCTGGGGGGGCAGAGCTTCGACGATGCGGTGCTGGAGGCCCTGGGGCGCCGCCATCGCTGCGCCGATCTGCTGGCGGCGGCCGGTTGGCTGGCGCAGGCGTTCCGCCAGGGCTGCCTGAGCAGCTGGAGCCTGGATCTGATCCAGGCGGTGCCCGGCCAGGGGCTGGCCGGCTGGCGACAGCAGCTGGAGCAGGCGGCGGCCCTGGAGCCCCCCCATCTGTCGGTGTACGACCTCACGATCGAGCCGGGCACGGTGTTTGCCCGGCGCCTGGAGCAGGGAAGCCTGGAGCTGCCCGATGCCGATCTGGCGGCCGACCTGATGGAGCTCACCCAGGCCGAGCTCAGCCGCCGCGGCTACGGCCACTACGAGATCTCCAACTACGCCCTGCCCGGCCACGCCTCGCGCCACAACCGCGTGTACTGGAGCGGCGCCGGCTGGTGGGGGTTCGGCATGGGCGCCACCGCCGCTCCCTGGGGTGTGCGGCAGGCCCGGCCGCGCACCCGCGAGGGCTATGCCGCCTGGCTCAAGCAGGGGCGGCAGGCCCCGGTTGAAGATCCCTGCCCAGGCCTGCCGCTGGATGAGCGGCTGCTGGTGGGGCTGCGGCGCCGCGAGGGGGTGCAGCTGCCGCGGCTGCTGGCGCAGCAGGGGCTGGGCCCGGGCGAGGTGGCGTCCACCCTGCAGGAGCTGGCGGTGCTGCTGGAGCCCTTCCGTCGCGACGGCCTGCTGCTGGTGGAGGGGCCGCGCTGGCGCCTCAGCGATCCAGCGGGTCTGGCGCTGAGCAATGTGGTGCTGCGCCCGCTGCTGGCGTGGTGGGGTGCCGCTGCTCCGCAATCCAGCGGCGCAGCGCCTGCACCGCCAGTTGGCGCCCCTGCAGCAGCGGCGGACTGAACGGCGGTTGCTGGGGGGTGAGACCAAGCAGGTCGGCGGTGACGCGCACCTGGCCGTCGCAGCTGTGGCCGGCGCCGATGCCGATCAGGGGCAGGCTCAGCGCGCCGCGCAGCCGTTCGGCCAGGCCATCGGGCACGTGCTCCAGCACCAGGGCGAAGCAGCCGGCGTCCGCCAGGGCCAGGGCCTGGCGGCACAGCCGCTCCTGGCTGGCCGGATCGGTGCCCTGGCGGCGGTAGCCGAGGCGATGCACGCTCTGCGGGGTGAGGCCGATGTGGCCCATCACCGGGATGCCGCTGCGCACCAGCCGGTCGATCACCGTCAGGGTTTCGGGCTCGGCCCCCTCCAGTTTCACGGCCGCGGCCGGGGTTTCCTTGAGCACCCGACCGGCGGCGGCCACCGCCTCATCCGGGCTGCACTGGTAGCTGAGAAAGGGCAGGTCGGTGATCAGCAGCGGCTGCTGCTCGGGGCCGCACACCGCCACCACACCCCGGCCCACGGCACGGGTGTGGTGGAGCATCTCGTCGAGGGTGACGGGCAGGGTGGTGGCGTGGCCCAGCACCACCATCGCCAGGGAGTCGCCCACCAGCACCGCATCGGCGCCCGCTTCCGCCACCACGGCGCCGGAGAGGGCATCCCAGGCGGTGAGCACCGAGATCGGCAGCCCCGCCTGCTTGCGCTTGGCCAGATCCGCGGGGCGCAGGGGCACGGGCCGGGCTGCAGGGAAGTGCATTGCTAGCATCCAACTCGACTCGGACCCATGCGGCTCCGACGCCCAAATCTGGTCAGGACCGGAAGGGAGCAGCCACACGGGATGCTCTGGGCAGGCGTGGACTCCGGGTCACCACATTCCCAGTCACC
>VFQS010000438.1_pt1 | contig 47696 bp, 49 predicted proteins | sample 3512361 | NCBI WGS metagenome assembly VFQS01 (sample SAMN10412375, study PRJNA504923) | tailings metagenome | isolation source: Relicate 1 Philex TSF3 active mining | place: Philippines | reverse complement strand
ATACAAATACAAATACAAATACAAATACAAATACAAATACAAATACAAATACAAACAACAACTATCAGCCATGCTTCCCCCAATTGGAATGTTTGATGCGTGAACGATTTTACGATACCATGACCAATTTGAATGAAGTCGATTTCATTTTGGATTTGGTCAATCAAATTCTGTGGATCAATCGCCCCCACGAAATTTGTTCGGTCGAGCAACGGTTGCGCATGATCGAGTGGTTTAGTCGCGAAGTCCATGTTTTATTGCGGCTTTTGGAAAATCCAGAAGATGCCGCGTTTAAAATCCAAGCTCTCACCACCACAAAACAATATCAAACACATCGAAAAAACAAAAAAGAAGAAGAAGAAGAAGAAGAGACACTCATTGTACCCGAATGGGGAAAAATGGTGGCGCATATTCCGCTTCCGTCTTCTTCTGCATCTTCTTCTGCATCTTCTTCTTTTTTATTGGCCGAGTGGTTGATTACGGCGAAGATGAACTGAGTTTTCTTTTTTTTAGGTATGTCGTATTTGGATCCGTATTTTCATCCACGATGTCCATGGTGTGTGTGTGTGTGTTTTTTGATTTTCACGACAGGGTCGTCGTTGTCGTTGTGTATTTTTCATTGTTGAAAAAAAAAAAGAAAAACAAGAACAAAAAAAAATATGGAGAAGTGATTGTATTTACAAAATATTTTTTTTATTGTAAAATAAAAACAAAAACAGATTTTTTACAAATACTGTTTGAAATATATGTTGAACATAAGATGACTCTTATACCAACTTATAAAGAAGATTGGGAAGGGTGGGGGAAGGCAAAATGTATTTCTTTTTTTTTTTACAAAAAATTGAAAAATAAAACAATTGAAAAATAAAATTATGTAATGGTCAAAACAAAACGATCATCGCATCTGCTTCTTTCTCAAACATCCACATTTATATCCACCGTAGAAGCAGCAGTAGCAGTAGCACTAGCACTAGCAGTAGCCGCCGTATAATACTCTGTACTCATTTCAATTTTGCGTTTGCGAGGCTTGTTTTTCTTTGTTTTGACGACAGCGGATTCGTTTTCGGCGACAATGTGGGCATATTCCGCGACAAACATTTGACGCAAGAAATCATAAATATGACGAATCATTTCCTCGGAACAATTACCTAAAATCAAACAACTGCCCGTACGAAAAATCATAAACGAGACTTTCGTGTATCGCCGACTGGCTTCCAATTCAGACACGGTCAATTGGCGATCCTCCTCCGAAACGCGACCATTTTGTTCGGCTAGTGGCACACCCCCTTTAAAATAATACTTGCATTTCAATCCCGGATAATGACACGGATCGTTGGTAATTTCAATGCCATATTTCTCCGAACGCAAAATGGCATACAAGCGATCCTTATTAATACAAAATCCACAATTGAAATTCGAATTAATGAGCACATTTTCCGTCGCCGCATTCTCGATAAACTCCAATGTTTTTTTTGTATTTGCATTTGTATTCTCGTTCTCGTTCTCGTTTTGTGTTGCTTGGTCTTTGCCTTTTGCCACAATCAATGCCGCTGCAGCAGCAGCAGCCGACGCCGCATCCTCACGAGCAAAAAAAGGTTCTAATGACTTTTTAATGACCACTTTTAATCCATTTAAAATATCGGTCGTTAAAATCCCGGGAATTTCCATTTTTCCCGTATTGAATATTTTCACGTGCATTTCTTTGAAGGTATTGTCGTAATAAAAACGAAAGAGTACCGCCACACAATTCATAAATGCCTTCTTGACTTTCCCACGACAATTCATAATGTCCTTTTTGGATAAACCCACCGTGATTTTGCGTTCGTCCTTGAAGATCCCATTGCGTTTTCCCAAGGTATTCACCGAACGCATCACGTTCTCCGTGCAATACAAATGTTGTTCGTCTCGAAGTACACGCAGTTTGGTTTCCAATGCGGCCAATTCTTCGGGAGACGAACTGATAATTTTCGTTTGTTTGCGGATGATACCTTCCTCGCGTTTCCAATATTCCAGAATGGGCAATTCCCAAAACAAACGTTCGGTATCCACCGCCCGATTCAAATAAATAACTTTGGTTTTTGTGGAAATGTACAAGTCTTCGCAGGGCGGGGCATGTTTTTCGACTGTTGTGTTAGAAGTCATGGACGACGACGACGACGACGACAATCCCATAGATGTATTATGCATGGAAAAAGAAGATGACGACGACGAAAATGTATGTTTATTTTCGTATAAAACCACCGTCTCTTCTTTTGTTTCCATGGGACGCAATAAAACATTGCTCATTGTATGACTGGAGGAATTTAGCAAAAATTGTTTCCATTCGGAATCGAGACTCGTATTTGAAGTCATTGTTTTTTTTTTTTTTAAAATTTTATATTTTTTTCTTTTAAAAAAAAAATAATTAAATTATGATTTTCCTTTTAATCTTTACAACATTTTTTTTTCATAACAAGAATAATCAACCCTCCCGAAAAAAAACAAGAGAGCATCCATCGAACACCCCCCCTCCCCCCCAAACAGTAAAAAAAAAACAAAACAAAACAATCCAACAGACAGTAAAAACAAAAACAATGAACTCATTTCCTATTTCAACACTATCATCGACTTCTTCTTCTTCCCTTACTTCGACACCATTGTCGTCTCCCATACGCCGGGAACAAGAACATCATGCAAACATACAAGATATGTCGTGCCCTTTTTTCGGATCCACGCCCCCTGCCCAACGTTTCATGAATGGATTGCATTTGCGTATGTCTTCTTATTTCGCAAAGACTCCACTCGAAGAGGAGAGACCGCCTTTGTCATCACCCACTACCACGGCAAAATAAAAACCATCCCAAAATAATATGCATGGGCACATCCAAACTGGCATGAATGATGCGTTCCATCCAAGTCAAGAGACTCTCGGTGATCAAATGGGATTGATGTTGCAACAAGTAATTCATATACTCCAATAAAATGTTTCTTTTGTGAATATTGTAATTTTGACTCATATACGTCATATGGGCTTCGACTTCAGCGACCGTATGGTGGTTGCCCGTCGCCGCCGTCGTCTTTTCAAAAAAATCTTCATGGAATTGTTGCCAAACACGCATGGTGATCATGGGTCGGATAAAAGTCACCGACGAAGGAGAAGGAGACCCCCCCGTCATCGACGCAGACAAAGAAGGAGACCCCCCCGTCACCGACGCAGACAAAGAAGGAGACCCCCCCGTCACCGACGCAGACAAAGGAGAGGCAGAAGAAGCAGACGGAGACAGCGAAGAAGAGGAATGATCCCATGTCTCCAAACTCTGCAAATAATTGATCATACTCCGAATGTCGGATTGATGCATTTCGCGAATGCGGTGCAGTGTTTCTTCGTCGACATAGGCTTCCAATTTCTCCTGTGCCACAATGTTTCGCATGAAAGAGAGAATCTCGCGATGTGGCAATTGATTGAATCGAACACAAACAAATTCGTGTTGCAAGGATTCGTCGATTTTGCTGATATAATTGCAAATCAAACAAAAACGAACATTTTCGGGGGAAGTCTGCAACAAGGTTTTGAGAGCTTGTTGCGCATTTTTGGTCATATAATCGACTTCATCCAATATGACGAATTTCAATCCCACTTCAAAAATATGTTTGGAACGCACAAATTGGTAGATTTGAGTGCGAATGATGTCGATGCCGCGTTCGTCGGAGGCATTCAAATGAATGATGGATTCGCGGTTGCGTTTGGTGTAGAGATCTTGGTATTCGTTAATCAAATTGATGATGGTGGTGGTTTTGCCCGTACCGGGGGGTCCATAAAACAACAAATGGGGGAAATGTTTTCGTTGCAAAATGTTTTGGAAAAACGTGCGGTTGAGAGGATCCAACACGATTCCATCAAATTGATTGGGACGATATTTTTCGATCCAGGGCATGTGATCTTTGTTGTTTTGTTGCATTTGCATTTGCATTTGCTTTTGCTTTTGCTTTTTTTTCTCCAACAAACACTTTCTCTCTTTTTCTTTTTCTGTTTCTTGTTTCCTCGGTAATTTTGATTGCCCGTTTATTTGGGTTTTTTTTTTCTTATGTGCGTTTATTTTTCAAAAAAAAATGTATATACATTCATTTAAAAAAAGAAGTACATGTATATACATTTTAGGCAAACATCTTTCACTTCCATCGAAAAAAAAAACCCCAAAAAACTTGAAATTCCCAAAAACAAAACATGACACAAAACATGACACAAAACAAAATGGATTACAGTTTAGAAGAACGTTGTTCCCGTGAATTCGGAGATGCACATGGCAAGTTCACGCAGGCATTGAATCGTTCCAAAGAAGACTTTGAAAATGGATGGATGTCACAAATTGTCGAGGACAATTTATTGCCTCCTCCTTTGAATGCCAAAGTCAATACGTTTCCTTTCTACAAAGAATCCACGTCTCCGCCAAGTCCTCGGAGCGAAGCGGAGAGGCAGTCCGATGGTCGCCTAGCGGCTTCGACATGTCCCGATGCAACAATAAAGTGTCCCCCATCCTCGGGTTGGACGTTTTACGATGAAATCGGAGTCAATTACATCAAGCACCACGCCAAACAAGTCAAGAAAAACGAGACGTTTTCCTCCGACGAGACAGAAGTCTTTGCGTATAGTTGTCCGAATGACGACACGTTGATTTTCTTGCCACAAAACAAGGATTTGGTGGCGGCCATGGGATGGTACGCCGAGTGTGGAATCACGTATGAAATCGACGAAGATCCCGCGCGTCGTTTCAAAGTCGACAAAGCGCAATACAAGACGATCTCCTCGTATTTTGGCAAGAAATTCGAAATGTCCCAGTATGAGAACATGGCCAAATTCATCGACGTGTTGCGCGAAATGATTGCCGTCCAGCAGAGACTGGGCGCCATGACGCCGAATTTGCCTGCCGCCATGGCACCCTCGATCCATTTCTTCGAGGAACCGGCGTGGGATCGCAACGCCGTCTTGAACATCCCCCCTGGTTTTCAAACGTATGCCAGTGTGTACGACGTCTTGACGGCGAAAATGGATGACGACCTGACAGAGAAGAAAAAGCAAGAAGAGGCCCGCATTCTCGATGCGGGGGGCGACAAAGTGGCCATGCATGTGTTGTCGCATCCATATGGTCGCGTCTTATTCGAACAAGAGCATCCCCTACAAGCATCCTATTTGTTTTGTGGAAATGGAGACAACAAGCCTTCCATGAAGAACTGCAATTTGCAACTTCGCCCGGATCCGCCCATCAACGAAGAACACGCCACCTGTCTATACACGAATCGGACGTCGCTGACTTCGCAATCGATTTTGCCCATCACCAAAGAACCCAAAGACATTAGTCCCCATACCACGGACATTTTCGGCGGACCGTTTTCGTCCCAGAATTTCATGTCCTACGCCGACTTGACGCGGAAAACCGCATGGGAAAATACGCCGGTGTTCATCATTGCCATCTTCTTGCACAAACAAGAAATCACCACGTTTGTTCGTGTGGCGGAAACCTCCAACAAGAACCTGCTTCATCATATCCAGGTGAACGTGGTGGGAGCCATTTGTAATATGGAGAGGATCATGCTCGACAATCCCTTTTTTGGATTCGTTCCCATGATCATCTTCAAGACGACCTCGAAAGAAATCGTCGATCACATGAGCTCGTCCTTCCAGGCGAAACAGTTTGCTTCGTTCGCCGACGTGGACATTGCCTTGAAAATCGAAGAGAATTTCGTGAAATTCGTCCAAAACAACGAAGCCGTCAGGTTGGTGATGAAACCCGAGGAAAAGGAAGAGGAAAACATTCGCCGGTATTTGCAAGCGAATTTCGAGATTGACAACAATCCCGATCACAAATACAAGGCGCAGGATTTGTTTCGTTTCTTTGGAGAGGCACAACAAGAATTGGGCATCACGGTGGACGTTAATTTCCGCAATCGTTTGTCCAAATACTTGATCAATTTGGGTCTCCAGAAAAAGCGATTCAGCGACGGATATTACTATTTTGGATTGGTGCGCCGATCCAATGAAATGAAATGAAATAAAATAAAATCCACAGATGAATTTTAATTATATTCGATGTTGAGATTTTCTTGTGTAACAAAATCGATAACATTGTATTTGTGGGAAAATGGTGTGCACCGATTGCAAATGCAATTCGTTGTCATCCACAAAAATGTATTGGATCGAGGAGGGCAACGCCGTCGAACCAAAAATCGTGTCTCTCAAATAGACGCCCTTTTCACACCAATTGTTTGTGTAAAAAATGCGATAGGATTCCACGTCGGGTATGCCCACGGATCGCAAATGTTCTTTGGTTTCGGGGTGACTTTCCATGCCGCGCGCCGTCAGAAAACACAATTCGTTTGTGGGTGCCCCCGCTTTCAATCTCTCTCGCAAGGCGAGGAACCCCTCTAAATCGGTGGCTTCGTGTTTGCCCATCAATCGGAAATAAATTTCGAGTCGTTTGATTTCATCGGGTTCGTTTTGCGCCGTGAGAAATGCATTCTCCAGGCTATGGCGATCGCTTAATACCGTATCATCAATATCACAAAATATGGTCACGGGTTGCTGGGGATCCCATGTGATTTGATGAAACGATGATATAGTCGGAATAGAGGAGGACATTGTTTGTTTTCTTTTTTCGATTTGATTTGATTTGATATGTTTCCAATTCGATTTTTTCTGTTTTTTTTTTATATAAATGAAAATTTAAATCATTATACACAAAAAAAAAACACAATTGACCAACGCTTTCTCTCTCTCACCCATCCACCCCCTCCCCAAAAAAAAAAAACAAAAACAAAAACAAATGGACGATAATATTGTCTATCAAATATTCAAAAAATATTTGTGGGAAGAGAAATGGTCTCTCTTGGTGATTGTCTTCATTTCGTTTGCCGTGAATTTCCTACAAACCAATGTCATTTCCCAAATCACGGCATCCATCATCGACGCCATCGAACACTCCAATTTTAGTATTGTGTATACCGCATTCACCAAATATGTGGGCATTTCGTTTTTGTTTTTGATATTTTATTTCGTGGGCGAATTGTTCGAGATGCGCATGTTAACCAAATTGACCCAATGGATGCGCCAAGAATTTCTCCGTTTCATTTTCTATAGCAACAACGAGAGCTTTGAAACCAACAACGCCATCAAATATAGCAGTCCCATCAATCGCGTGTCCTTTTCGGCGTACAGCATGATTTCCAATATCATCAATTACGTGTTGACGAATGCGGTCTTCATTTTGGTGATTACGGGCTATTTCTTGATTAAGAACACGTCGCTGGGGGGCGGATTTTTGCTCTCGAACATTGTACTGGCCTTGTATATTTGGGCGATATGGACGCCTCTCATGGAAAAGAAAACCAAGTACGAGGACGCCGCCAACGAGAACGAAAGCCACGTCATCGACATGTTGAATAATTTCGACAAGATCATCTATCGTGGCAGGGCCAAGGACGAAATGGGCGAATATAGGAAGAGAGCCGACAACGGAATTAAAACGGCAAGCGATTTCTTCGAGAGCATGCATTTGCATTCCATCGCCATGTATGTTTTGATTTATGGCACGATTTTAGGCTCTATTTATTATTTGATTGTGTTGACGCAGAAGGGAGAGGTCGATAAAAAGACGTTCATTGCCTTCATGTCCATCTTGTTGATTTATCGCGATAAATTGACGTCGATTGTGCAACTGATTCCCAATTTCTTGGAATTCAATGGACGCATGGAGTTCGCGATAGAGAAACTCGCCGATTTGCAGGGCACATATGATGCTCTCGACAAGAAGATATATTCACCCCGAGATTTGACATTCGAACACATTGAATTCCGCGGCGTGTACTACAAATACTCGGAGAAACAAATGGCCCGTCAAGCCAAAGAAAACAAGGAAAATGCTCTCAAGGAGGGAGGAGGAACCAAAACGGGAGGATCATCATCATCATCATCCAAGGAATACTTGTTTGAGGATTTGAATCTGACGATTGTGCCCAATCACAACATTGTGGGAATCACGGGCCTCTCGGGGAGAGGCAAATCCACGCTCATGAAACTCTTGTTGCGTATGCACCCGTGCACGAAAGGTGAGATTTTGATTGACGGGGTAAACGTGGAAACGGTGGATCCCACGTATTTGCGAAAGAACATTGTGTATGTGAATCAATCTTCGAAATTGTTTGACAAGAAAATCTTGGAGAACATGATGTATGGATGCACGGACACGGAGGTGTGTGATTCGTTTCTCAAAAAGATCATGTCGTACCCGAAAATCCAGGGATTATACGAAAAATTGGACATTGAAAAGGGGGCCGCAGGCCCCCTGGGAGAGAAATTATCGGGAGGACAACGCCAGATTGCCAACATCATCAGTGGATTGGTGCATCCTTCCACCATTTTGATTTTGGATGAACCCACGAATGCTCTCGACAATGAATTGAAAATGGAATTGTTGCGCGTCATCGACGATTTCCGCGAACACAAAAAATGCATCATCATCATTACCCATGATCGGGATGTGTTTCCTCTTTTTGACCAAAAAATTGAATTATAAAAGGGAAGAGTAGGGGACAAGTCCTCGACCCATAGGGGAGAGGCAGTCCGTGACAAGTCCTCTCCCGTCAACGGAGAGGCAGTCCGTGACAAAAACAACGAACCCAAACCTAAAGCCAAACCCGAATCCAAACCCAAACCCAAACCAATTTAAATATTTCGAGAGATAAAGATGACAATCTATTGTTTTCCAAAATATTTAAAATATAAAAAAATAACGTAAAAAAAAAATAACATGCCGAGTAGAAAAAAAATTACCAAGGCGAATGACGCAACGGCAACTACAACGGCAACTACAACTACAGTGAATGCCTCTACTACAACTGCGAGTACAACTATTGATCCCCCTGTCATTGCGACTACTGATGCTCCTACAATCGATCCCATTCAAATGACGGTTGTTGTGGAAGAAGAAGTACAAGTACAAGTACAAGAAGAAAAACAAATGGAAACGACGACAAAGAAGAAAAGGGAGAGTCGTGGAAAACGCAAATCCAACGACGAAACAACCACTGCAATAACCGAAGGGACATCATCCATAAGCACAAGCACCACCACAACCACACCAATAAAACCGAAGAAAGCGAGAGCAAGTAAAATCATTGCGGCACCAGGAACAGGAACAACTTCATCTACCTCAGGATTACAGAAAACAAATCCATTTTCCTCCTCACCATCTTCGTCCAATGTAATTATGCATTTAAAGTGCAATACACAAGATTTATTGGAATACAATCATCGATTGCACAGTGTGCTATCGACCCCTCTTGATTATGATCCGTCGATTCCTCCCGAAGTGAGTAGTTATGAAGAAGATCCCTCCTTTTCCACATTGCATTCGATTTCCACGATAGGACAACAATTGTTGGATGGTACCGCCGCCATTTTCCAAAATCGAGATGATCCACTCCCCGCCACGAACTTGTTATTTCCGACATCATCATCATCATCATCATCCGCAGTGCTTTCATCAAACAACAAAAATAACAACAATAACAATAAAAATAATGCACCAATGACGGCTACGACGACGGTTGGTATAAATATTTTGTCACGAACTGCTGCCACTCCTCTCCATGAAATGGAAATGCAGTCCGCGACAACAACAACAACAACAACAACAACAAATACTACTGTGTGTACTCCGGAAACCTCCTTGTCCACCTTAGAACGTCAAGTCCGACAATTGCGTGCTCAATTGCACAAAAATGCCTTGGAAGAGGACCGGCGATCCAATTGCTTCTTCGACACATGTGAATTCGATGGACCGTGTTGTCGCATTCCCATGTATGTCTTGGATGACGTCATCCACGGATATGGATGTTTTTGTAGTCCCCAATGTGCGGTGGCGTACTTGTTCAAAGAAAACTTGGACGATTCGACCAAATTTGAAAGGTATTGTTTGTTGAATCAAATTTATGGCGATGTCTTCCAAAGCAAGGGCAACATTTGTCCGGCCCCCGATCCCCATTATTCTTTGGATAAATTTTATGGGAATATGACCATCAAACAATACCGCGAACTCTTCAAAACCAATCATTTGTTGATTACCATCCAAAAACCCATGACACGGGTTCTTCCCGAAATTCACGAGGAAACCGATGAAACCATTCTCAATACGTTTGGCATCTCCAAATCGTCGTCGAGTTTGGCCACCGGAATGTATCGTGTCAAACGACAAAGTGAAAAACAAAGTGGACCCAGCAAGACCAGCATCGTGCGTGAGACGTTTGGTTTAAAATAAATGAAAAAAAAAAGTGCAATCAATGTGTACTTTTTTTTTCTCTATGTTGTGTGAGAAAGGAAAATATAACTAGTTTAAAGGAATCTTTGTATAAATGAATCAACTCATTTGTTTATTTTTTTTTGGCCCACCTAACAAACAAAAAAAAACACAAAAAAAAAACACAAAAAAAAAACACCTTAAAAAATGTCATCATCGTCATCTTCCAATCATTATCTTCGTAAATTGGTGAAATCCAGTGACGAATATGTATCTCTTCGTGATAAATATGACGATTTGAAACACACCCACAAATTAATGATGCGAAGACTCTTGGAAAATGATGGATTGTCCGAAGATGTCAAAGAATTGAAAACGCATGTCAGCAAATTATTTTCTTTGATTGATGAATCGTCATCATCGTCGTCTTCAACACATTTTACTGCTTCATCTGCATCTACATCTTCAATGAAAAAGAAAAGAACCATCGATGAAGACAACAACAACATCAAATTACCAGAAAAAAAAGAAAAAACCAAAGAAGCGAAGGATGAAGATGATGTTGTTTTTGTGTCTTCCAAAAAGGCAAAAATATCTTCTCCCGTCGTCATCAAACAAGAGAAAGATGAAGAAAAACCGAAAAAAATGAATACTCCTGACGTCATCACTCCTACCATAATTACTCCTGTCGTGTCTGAAAAGAAAGAAGAAAAAGTCGTTGAGGAAGAAGAAGTCGTGGAAGAAGAAGAAGTCGTGGAAGAAGAAGAAGTCGTGGAAGAACAGGAGGAAGTTGTTGAGGAAGAAGAAGTCGTGGAAGAAGAAGAAGTCGTGGAAGAAGAAGTCGTGGAAGAAGAAGTCGTGGAAGAACAGGAGGAAGTTGTGGAAGAAGAAGTCGAGGAAGAACAGGAGGAAGTTGTTGAAGAAGAAGTCGTTGAAGTCAAGGAAGAAGAGGAGGAAGAAGAGAGTGTCTTTGAAATCGAAGTGGATGGCGTTACCTATTTTACCAACAATGAAACGAATGGTAAGATATATGCTGTAGGCAAGGATGGCGACATTGGAGATGCCATAGGAGAATTTCAAGATGGCGAATTTTGTTTATATGAAGAGGAGGAATAAATAGCACTCATATGTATACATATACACACACATACATATACACACACATGTACATACCTACATTATATATATTTGTTTTGTTTTTTTTTATCCCAAATTCATTTTTTTTTTTTAAAAACATAATTTATTTTTTGAAAAAAAAAAAATCTTTTTTCATCGTCGAAATGTTTTTCTTTTATGGTAACTACCAGCACCACCATTACTTTTTTTGGTGACTTTTTTATTTTCGGTTTCTTTGCCTTTGTTTTCATCCACTTTATTATTATTGTTACCTTTGGAAACGTAAGAAAACAAATCATACATGCGCGGATAATATTTCAAATAATCCCGTGTATTCCGATTGGGTGCATTGGCCAAAAAGAGACCCTTGTTCAATAGATCGTCTTGTCTCTCGGAACAGGCACCATCTTCGCTCGATAAATAGGCTTCTTTGTCCAACACCGTCATAGATACATAAATTTCACGATGACTGTTTGTGTCGGAAACGGGGTTTGCTGCTGCTGCTGCCGCCGCGGACGAAGAAGACGACGACGACGACGTGGTGGTGACCACGGTATCGACCCCCGTATACATATATTTCAACACAAGCGAATCATCAACGTCTTGCACATCGGCCGCCGAATATTTCGAATACAATGTTTCGAAGGCATGTTTGTCGGCCGCCCATTGTGCGTCAGAATAGCCGCTGGGTTTCTTGGCCCAATCCCCGCGCCGTGTGCGGTCGAGCAACGAAAACAAATCCGTGTTGGAGGTGCGACGGTTGGGATACACCAACAAAATCGCCGATTCCATTTTCTCGCTGGCTTTCTTGATGCTCAAGAAATACTTCTCGAGTGCCCCATTGATGCTCTGTTCGAAGGCGGGTTTGGGCGTTTTGCCATCCAACAACGTATTCGACATGTTGATGATGGTCTTTTTTCGGACGAAATCGTGGCATCGTTCGGCGGCCTTCACAATGGCCGCTTGTGCCAACATGTCGCGCATGATGGCCTCGTATTTGTCATACACAATCAACGACGACGAATCCTTGATTTCTTTGTTGGCCGTCTCCCGGGCCATATCGATGTCGCCCAACCTCGTGGCAATGGTGGCCATATCGAGGTTGTTGTTGTTGTTATTGCCAACAAATTTCTTTAAATCGTTGAGTATTTCCACGATGGTGTTGACGCCATTGATGATGGGGGCGGGCACCCCCCGCGACGACGACGATTGTTTGGGATAGGCAATGCTTTGCAAGTCATAGATGAAATCTTGGATGTTTTTGGATTTCAAGGTGGATTGGACAATCGGAGGAATGGATTTGTCTGGATACGCCTTTTCCAAAATGGCCGATAGATCCTCTTCGGGGAGACGTTTCAAATAGGTAATGAACAAATGGGGGCTCTGTATTTCGGTATTGTTGACACTCAATATGACATTCTTTTTTGTTTTGAAATACTCAGACACCTGGTTCTTGAATTTCAGATCATTCAAAAATTTATAATTTTCATATATATTTGTGTTTTCATTGGGACCCAACAGAAACAAAGTAAACAACCGTCGCAATTCGGTTTTGGCGCGTTCTTCGTTGTCCGAAATGTCGGCCTCTTTATCTTCAATCGTGGCCATTTGACCATTGAAATCCGTCATGAATTTGCGGTACTGGCGGTGATTGATCAAATCGTTGGTCCAGATGACTTCTTTGATGATTTTGTTGCGTCCCCCGATCTTAATCGAGGATCCTCTCTCGGGATCCACCAAACGCGTCTTGTCCATCCATCCAAAGAAATTCATCGCCTCCAAAACATCGAAATCCGTCCACAAATAGGGATTGCTTTCTTCCATCACAAATTCGCGATACGAAGATTGCAACACACCTCTCAATTTTTGATGAACGGGGAACAAAATCTGCAACGTCAACATGATGTTCGTTTCTTCATTATGGCGCAAATCATTCTTGTATTTTTCTCTTTTTTTGTTGTTGGCCTCTTCGTCTTTATTTGTGGTGGTGGTGGTATTCGGAGTTGTTCCCGCTGCTCCCGTGGCTGTAGCGGCGGACGACGTCAATTTGGATAACTCGACTAAATTGACTCGATGGGTGCCTTTGTCCAACAATATTTTTTGAAATTTGGTTTTATTGAAGAAAAATTCAATGGCCAATGGTCGCGGCAACGACCGAATGTAGCGTTCGGGGTAGCGTATGGTGTTTGTATACAAGGGTTGGGTTTCCGTGATGATGATGCGTGAGGTAGTTGGCGTTTCCCCTTTTTGGTATTCCAACATGTCAAATGTGAATTCTATCGTTGAGGAGGAGGTGGGTTCTGTTGTTGATGTTGTTGCTGTTTGTGCCGCTGCTGCCGCTGTCGCCGTCGCCGTCGCCGTTTTCTCTTTGTTCACATCCAGCATGATTTTCAAAGGTTGAAAAGAAATGGTTTTTCTCATGTTTTTTTGTTTGTTTTTGTTTGTTTTTGTTTTTCCAAAATAAAAAATTTCTTTCCACAAAACAAAATAAAATTAAAATTAAAATCAAGACAAAATAATTTCTTTTCTGAACAGGTTAAACTAATCATATATAAATTTTTTAAAAAAAAAAGAACACACACAAACACACAAACACACAAACACACAAACAAAAATGATGAGCATGACATTCACCAAAGATATTAACCGTTTTTGTATGTTTGCGAATTGCCAACGTCAAATTGAATACAACAAAGTAAAAACGTCATTCAATGATCCAGGTATTTCTCAAAAAATGCGTTATTCACAATATCTTCGTCAAAAGGGTACGACTTGTAATTTAGTCCTCGATTCTAATGGCAACGTTGTGAATTGAATGGATTGGATGCAAAAAAAATCAAAAGACAAAGAAACAAAAAAAAATCAGAACACAAAGAAACAAAATACATTATTTTATTTTATTTTTTTAGTTTGAAAAATCACAATCAAAAACACACACACGAATACATGTCATCACCATATATTGCAATCACACAATGGATTGTTAATGACTTAAGCGAACCCAATAAAGTCATTCGCCAAAAAGACGTCGACGAATATTTGCGTTTAAAAAGGGTTCCAGGAGATGGCAATTGTTTTTTCCATGCTGTGGCCACAGCAATGTCCGCCTATATTCATCACTCGTCGTCGGGTTTCTCTCCCAATCGCAAGTCATCGGAACTGAGTGCCCTTACCGCCAGTGCTTTGCGCCGACGACTGTGCGAATATTACCACGAAATTGATGTCAAAATCGCCGACAAAAAAATCAAGGACAAAACGGCTCGCGAATACAATCATTTTACATTATCGAAAACGCAAATAGAGCTATATTACACATTCATGTCATCCACTAGAAAAAAACGCGCAGATGACACCGATCCAGGATACGAAGAACCCCACCACCAACGTATTTGTTCGTCAGGAGTGTACGCCAGCGATGATATGGATGTTATTGCCATGACCGACATTTTGCGTGTAAATATCGCCATATTGAGGGAAATTCCCGGAGGGGAATACACCGTGTCTATTACTAACTGTCTCGACCCAGAAGATCCGAGCAACGTGCCCACCATTTTCATCAAGTATAGAGGCGTCCATTTCGATGCATTGATTCCCAAAGACTTTGCATCCCGTTCTCCTCCTCGTTCTCCTTCGCATTCTGCATCGAATAAATGGAAAGCACTTCCCTATGTAGACAAGGCATTGCTGGATCAATTAAAGGCCCTTGATCTAAAAGAGAAAAAAAATAAAAGCGACAAAAACAAGAAAACGAGAGGTGGTAAACGTACGTTTCTTTTTCAAAACAAACGCAACAACAACAACAACAACAAAACACGTCGTCGTCGTTCATAAATATTTTTATTTTTTAAAAATGAGAAATTCAATAGAACCGAAAAATAAAAAAAAATAAAAAAAAAAGAAAAATCGTTTTGTCAAAAAAAAGTGTTATTAAAAAATTTTTGGACAATACAAACACAATCCATCATAAACACACACATTGCATTCCATTACAAACACAAACACACAAAAACAAATGACCACATTTGATACCATATTCATTTTCCTGTTGATCACCTTTGTCTATCTTCATATAAGTGCCCAGTGGAAAACCAGCAATGATTTGGAGGTCTTTGAATCCGACATGGAATCCGTTGCACAAATCCAAGACGTCGTGGCCATCAAACAACCCGTGGTTTTCAAGTCATCATCATCATCATCGACGGGAGCCATGAAAATCAATCCCGTCTTTCGGGCCATTCCCGCCAAATTCCAAGATATGGAAGTCCGTGTGTATAACGATGTCGTCGAACGCAACGAACGACCCTCGAAGGCATGGATATCTCTCCCCTATCGTTCGGCGCGATCTTTGTTGGACACCGACACGGCTTCCAAATATTTTAGCGAAGGAAACCAATTGTCCTTTATGGAAGAAACCGGATTGGATCGCGTGGCCGCGACCATGGTGGATGGGTGGTTGCGACCCCCCTTGGCCATACACAGTTCGTATGATTTGATGTTTGGGGCACCTCATGTCTATTTGCCGCTCCGCTATCACATTCGTGCACAACAATATTTGGTGGTGTGTTCCGGCAAAATACGGGTCAAAGTGGCCGCTCCCAAATACACCAAAATCATTGGCGTCGTCAAAGATTATGATGCTTTTGAATTCCGGAGTCCAGTTGACCCGGCTTTTGTTTGGTCCACGAATGTCGGATCTGCATCCGCTTCTACGAATCCTTTGAAACGCGTTGCCTTCTTAGAAATCGACGTATATGCCGGGTCCGTCCTCTACATTCCACCATATTGGTGGCACAGTATACAATACAGCGGCGACACCACCACCACCATATTAAACGTCCAATATGATACATTGGCAAATTTGGCGGCACAAAGCAAAGAATGGATACAATATGCCATCCGACCGTATGTTGCCTCTCCAAGGGAGAAGAAAGGGGGAAACAACCATTCCACACAAGACAAACACAAACAAGAAACCCCACCTGACCAAAATGAACATTCTTCTTCTTCTTCTTCTGCAAGTACAGCAGTGGTAAAAAATGAAGACAAACACAAAACCATCGTCACGAATGCCAATACATACGACGTATTATAATAGATGTGATAGATGAAAAATTAATTATATTATGATATGAACTTTATTATTATTATTTTTTTGGGGGGGATTGTTTTGTTCTTTTTTTTTTTATCTTTTCACGGATTGTTGCTTCTTCTATCAGAGTGAGAGACATGACACCAACCCTCTCCAAAATCGAAACTTATTCTTTGCTGTTACATTTGTGTAAAAAACACAAGGCATGTATTTTACGCGACGAACGAGGTAATTTTGGCATGGAATTTCATATAGGAACCAACAAGGGCGCATTCCATTACTCGTTTGATCCTTTGGACAAAGAACCCCCTCCTGTCGATGCCTATATCCGTCATTTTGCAACTCATACCGCCCATTGCATGAAGTCACAGGAAAATAATAACCCCGTCATTGTTGTTCCTTTGGTTACTATTCACAGCGACGACTTTCATGACGACAACATAAATGATCACGTTCAAATATTGATTTTGCGCAAGTCCTCAACGACGACCTTTTCACAACAACAACAACAATGGACCCTCGATCACCTTGGATTGCAAGGACACATATATAAAGACGACTTTGATGTCGAAAAAGAAAACCGAATCATCACCTTAATACAATGGTTCGCCTTTTATGTGTCCACAGAAACTAACGTCGTCGTAGATTACCGCAATCCATTTTCTTTGTGTATTCCGCCGTCTCTCTTCACACCTACGTTTTCGAGAATCATGGATTGTCCTCTCTTGCAAAACAAAACAGTGTCCACACGCAATCATATTTCCTTGTTATTTGCGGCAAAAGCCTTGCAAGTGCCCTCCGATACGCCTTCGAGTGACCTGTACAATTTTATTATCCAATGGGAATCGGAGAGACCGTCTCTCAATGCCTTGGAGTTTATCATGACGAAAAAAGAAGCGTCCGATTGGAAACACCGAGAACCCCATACGACGACTGTTTTATTCGGGGAACTCGACAACGACAGCAACCACGTCGACTCTCGCTCTCCCATACAATTCTTAAGGACTCAGATTATCAACAAATTTTACACATCCAACCCAAACGTGTTCACTTGGCCCCATTCCATTTTTTTCTTGGAAATGATGATGTTTTTCTACGTGTTGAGGCCACAAACCACCATTCGTTGTTCGTATGCCTTCGATGGCAAACAAGCCATCCATGACGAAACCTACATTCAACATATATGCGAACATATTGTCGCCAATTGCAATATACATGGCGTACTCCCCATCCCTTTTCGATTCCAAACCTACGCAGAATCGATGCACGCAAATTTACTTGTTCTCCGACCCAAAAAACAACCCTCTTCTTCTTCTTCTTCTTTGCCATATGCGTCATCCTCCGCCTCCGCCTCCGCCTCCGCCTCCGCCTCCCTCCATCATGCTTCCTTCTTGCAATGGGACTTGGAACATTTCGAACCACATGGACGCCGATTTCATGCGAAAGAAACGTATCATCCTTCACGCCAATCCGTCAACGACATGTTGGATCAATTTGCACGTCATCTCCAACAACAATTGCAAATGAAATTTCCGTCCCATACCGTGTCCGTCAGACGCATTTTTTCCGATGCGGTGTGTCCTCTCCTCGGTCTCCAAGAAAAAAACCTTCAAAACAAACATGGATCCTTCGATGATGGATCATGTGTCTTGTGGTCGGCGTTTGTCATGCATTTGGTGATTTCTTTTCCGGAGTATTCCACCCACGACATCTACATCGCCCTTTCCTCCTTGCTTGCAGACAAAAACATCATCGTAAACGTATTGTCCGGTTATTTGGAATTTGCCGAACGGGCAATGAAGTGGATGTTTCGTACCCATGGCATTCAATATAAAAACAAAACTTCGTCTTCGTCTTCGTCTTCGTCTGCCTTGGATTTTATTGAATATGCAAGAAAAAACAAATTACAAAAACAAATCAAAAATGTCTTGTTTGATGACATTTCTTTTTTCCAAAATGTGAAATCCATTCAACAAGACAATCGAAAACGAAAAAGAAACATCACCCATCCAAAAAAAAGTGATTCTTCGCCTTCTCCTTCTCCTTCGCCTTCCAAAAAACGGGGGGGGAACGAAACGCAAACTTCTTCTTGCTTTACGCAAAACCAAAAAAAAAAACGATAAAATAAAATAAAATAAAAACAAATACATCATCAATCTTTTGGTTTGGTTTGCATGTTATTTATTCTTCGTTGTCTGACGAGGATGAAGACGATGACGATGGATTTTGGTTTTCTTCTAATTCTTCTTGTTGTTGTTGTCCTTCTGATTCAGCGGGAATAATTACATCGCCGACGCCCAAAGATAGAACAAATGGTTGCGCCCTTGTTCGCGATGAAGTAATACGTCGTGCACGAACACGACGGCGTGTTGGCAATTGAGTGAATAGAGGTAGTGTTTGTTGTTGTTGTTGTTGTGGCACAGAAGAAGAAGAAGAAGGCATAACCGTTCTACTAGTCGCAGTCGCAGTTGTAGTCGTGGATGAAAAGAGAAACGTGGAGGCAGTATGGCCATCGCGCAAATAACGATTGTATATTTGTTCGTTGTATTGATGCGATGTGAGGAACGCTGGCAAATAATGTTCATGAAATCGGGGCAAACCCGTTTCAAATCCCGTGATGTGTTCGGCTTCTTCTTCCAAGTCATCGTCATCATCATCGTTGTCACCATTGTTGCCGTCATTACCATCATTATTTATTGACGGTCTCTTTTTCACGTATCCATTCTTATAAATGGGCTGACCATACTTGCCATACATCGTAAATATATAAAACAAACGTCGTTGTAATTCTTTGCCCGATATTTCACGGTCCTGGACACACGCCGAAAATTTCGAACGAAAATACAATTCCAAATAAGGTCGCATTTGTTCTATCAAGGTGTTTTGATCAAACAATTCATGTATTTGTAATATATTGTTTTCGTTTTGGTTGTGGTTGTTATTGTTGTTTTGTTGCTGCTGCCGAGAAAAACGTTGACCATATTGGTGCAACATACTGCGAATGTCTTGTTCCAAATAGGCGTGCGGGGTTTCTTGGGTATACCGCCGAATGGCCCATTGCGTCAAACGCGTATGATGGCGATGGAGCATCACACACACATCAAATTCACAACAAAAAAACAAATGCAAAGCTTCGGGCACTTTCACGAATTGTTCGCGCACCCGAAAATAAATGTTAAACAAATCGGCTTTGGTAAACAAACAATTGTTGAAGGGATTGCGAAAGGGTTTGGGTTCCACAAAGAAATACGATCCATGGAGGAGTGCCTCCTGTATCAAATGCACCAAATTCGGCAACGTGAAATAATAAATGTGGCCTTGTTGCATCAAGCCAAAGGTGTGGGGATGGCGGACGTCCAAGTCGTTCATATACAAATCCGTTTGGACTTGGACGGGGGCTCTTCGCCAACGGTACAAACGGGCGATTTTCACGAAACAACGGTGCATCGACCGAATGCGAAAATACGATTCGTACAAATCCAATTTCATGACGGACGGCACAAACATATTCGTACGCCAACTCTCCAAATGATTGTGGTGGTGTTTGATGGGCAACCGGAACACACTCGTCATTTGGTATGTCGGACCCGCCCACAATCCGAACAACAAATACAAATGTTGGTGTTCGGGGTGCACAAATTGGCGGTTATAATAAAGACGGCGTTTTTTTTCTTTTTTGGATATTATATCTGCTGTGTCCGTAGATGTTGCTGTTGTCTCGTCAAAAGGAAGAAACGTAGACGATGACGATGACGATGACGTGTCTCGTGTAAAATCATACGAACATGTTTGTTCTGCTTTTTCTGTTAGCGATTGATTTGCTTTTTTTATTTGTTCTTCAGGAAACAATGCATCCAAAAACAAATAAATCAATGCATTGGGTTCTTTCATTTTGTTCAAAATAAATGAAGTGTGGTTTTTCTTTTGTTATGATTGGGTTTTGTGTGAGAACACAAATTGTTTGTTACCCATAACAAAAAAAGATATGTTTATGTTTGTTTTTTATTGTCTTTTTAATTAAATTTTTTAATAGAAACGACCCGTATGACGAATAATCCAATTAATACCGTAGTTGAAAGGACGGGTTTCTTTAGGATCATACCGAACAAACTTATTTGAACTGTTATTCCCTGCACCGTGCACTCCTTCGTTTGTGGTTGTGATACCCGTATATGCACTACTTGTGACAACGTTTTGTTGACTTGATTCATGAGTTACAATTGAAGTATTGCCAGCATTGTTATCGTCATAACGATAATCAGGAAGTATATGATTATGGCTAACATCCGTGATGGTATGGGAGTGTGTTTGCATCGCATGTTCCTGAGGCGTATTTCCAACGTCATTTCCAACATAGTCTCCATAAGGAGCGGCATGGGTGCCCGCACCACGCAAAAAGGCACCGCGATAATCGGGAATGTTGAACGTAAGAACACCATCACCCGCACCATAAGTGTCACCAATGGCGGCAAACAAATCGGGATAATACTGGCGACTTACCGCGCGACCATCGCAAATGAACCAACCGATGGGATCGGAGAGCAAGGCACACGCCACGACGGAACCCACGGGAATTTCGGGAATGAAATCGGCGATACCGATGCCAGGGATGGGTTTGAATTCATCGACCAATTTGTTGTTGAAATAATTGGTTTTGTTTTGAGAGGAAGATTTGCGATTGCGTGTGACGTACGACATGGTTGTTTTTTTTGTTTGTTTGTTTTTTTTGTGATTCTTTTTCTTTTTTTTTCTTTTATTTGTTTTTTTCTTTGTTTTTTATTGTTGCTAAAATATGTTGTTATTTGTTTGTTTGACCGAATGAAAACACAGTTTATTCTTCTAAAACTTTATGAGTGTTAACCAATTCTTTATAAAACTTTTCGAATGCGGCTTGATATGGTTCGGTTTTATAAAATGGCGATATGCAGGTATCGTTGCATCCCGAATCCATATTTAACTTCCAGTCTTTAAATGGAATATCTTCATCGCATTCGAATAATTTGAGTGGAGGACAATCCGATGACGTTTTATACGCTTCGTCATTGTATTCAAATTTTCTCTTGTGAAATCCACACATGTATGGGAATGCCGACAAATGGTCGGGGTATTTAAAGAAAGTGTATATGAGAGTCTTATATGACCGATCTAAAGATTCGGGTGTGAACAGTTCTTTAGACTCTGGCTTAAACAAATTAATTTCTTTCAATTTGATTCCATTTTCTGTCAAGACATCTTTGAAACTCGTGGACGGCAACAACTGTGAACCCTGATTTATTTCTACCGTAAATTCGTCACTGACTGCCTCTCCACTTCGCTCCGAGGACTTGTCACGGACTGCCTCTCCACTTCGCTCCGAGGACTTGTCCGTGATAGTTTTTATTTTCTTCGAAAGTAAGTCTGTATAACCAATCAAACACAGGAAAATGTTGCGGATCGCCATGTTTTTGCTTTTAACTTGGTTGATATTGTCAATGATTTGTGTGCCAGAGTAAGCAACGTCATCACATAAAACAAATTTTAAGGGACCCCAATCCGGAAAATGAAGTTTATATAATTTATCCACTTCGACAACTTTAAAGTCAACATTTGCATCAAACAGTAATTTGCAAAAATGAAGTGTAAAGTAAAAATTGCTTTTGTTTGGATTTAATGGTAATATAACAAATATATGTCGTTCACTGTCTCCCGTTTTCCATTCTTTTAACTCTATGACCGCCTTTTCGTATGCGTTTATAAACATGTTATAGTCCACATACGTGGATTTATTGACAATTTCTTTTAAAACACCAAAAAATTTTCTATTACAGCTGGGGTTGGTTTCAACATATTTATCGATCGCTTGTCGATTTATTTTATATTCGTTACTTTTGTCTTGGATGTTGAATAAACCAGCATTTTCTTGGATAAAGTCTTGGACCATTAACGTTGTTATATCATAAAATGGCGGAATTTCAAACACTGTCCCTCCGTATTGACTATGTGATCCTCCTCCCTTTTGGCGCCCCCTTGTCTTTGATTGTAAGTTCCCTCCCTTTTTCAACGAGGACAAATACAAATATTGATTGAGGTCGCCTAAAATTTCGTCGCGTATGTTCATCAAATCGGAATGCGAAGCAAAACAATGATCCATTTTGGACAAATACGTGCGAAACCAAAAGATCTTGTCCCGAAATCCGCGATCCGAGGGTTCCATCAATTTCATGGTCTTTTGGAGCCGTGGAAAGCGTTCGTCGTTCTCGTCTAAACCCAACAAGACTTCCATGAATTTGTCCATGTTCTCTCCCAGTCTGCTGTGTAATTCGTCGGTGGCTTTGTGTTCGGCATACGATCGCGTGGACCAATGATACATTTTGATGATGTTGGACATTTCTATAAACGTTGACACCACGTCATTTTTGCATTGGTTTGCATCAGGACTCGCAAAACGAACTGTTTTTTTTATGTTGTGGTTGTTGTTGTGGGATCGCAAAGTTTTTTGTCTTTGTATTATTAGTTTTTGTCCGTGTCCGTGACGACGACGAAGACGACTATGTTTGTATCTTTGCTTTTCTGTGTATTTTTTTGACATGATGTTTTTCTTTTCTTTTCTTTTGTTTTGTTTTGTTTTTCTTTTCTTTTCTTTCCTTTTCTTTTCTTTTTCCTTTTAATCAACCGTTACTAAAAAATATGGTTTTCATTATGGAGAGAAAAAGAAATCACTCGAGTTCTAGAACCTCGTGTTCTAGAACAAAAACGAACAACTAACATACAAAAAAAGAGTGAGAGAGAAGAAAAAAAAAACATCTTAGAAAGTAATGCCTGCATCATTATTTTATTTTATTTTCCTTTATTGGTTTAATTTTCCAAAGCATGTACAATAGTGTACGCGATCGTGAGCTGTTTGGAACGGCTGCCATCAAATACAATGTACGTTTTGCTGCCGCAAATACACAAGAACATCGAGAAGCCAAAGAGAATGTCCAACGAAAACGCAATTGGTCCGATCGCCGGATTATATTATCGACCCGGCAACGAGCTCTCGGGATTTTGATGCATTATTTATTGCGGTATACGCGAGCCACGGAAGCGCGGAGAAAAAAGAGAGCTGAAAAATTCATCTCCATTTGACTTTTTTTGTTTGTTTTTGTTTTTGTTTTTGTTTTTCCATTATAAATTTAAATAAAATTCATTTTATTATTCATTTTTTTTTTTAATCTTTATTCACCTGCTCGTTGCACTCGCAGGTTCCTTACAAACCAAACACAAATGAGTCAAACCACTCGTTGTTATGCAACAAGATCATCGACGATCCTGAAGTTTTCACACGTGGACGATGCCACCATCGAAGAATACATTGCGTCTCTTCCCGACGATGTAACACAACTACAAATTCAATATGAAAACATTCCCGTGTTTCCTTCGTTGGCGCGTTTTCCTTTCTTGCAGTCATTCTTGTTGATATCATGCCAGACAGAAACCTTGCCTTCGGATTTGGGACAAAATACAGAATTGCAGACACTCAATGTAAGTAGAAATCGTCTGACAACGATGCCCGATTTGCGGAGTTTATTCCAGCTAACCCAAGTGTCCATGCATAACAATGCCATCCGCGATGTCTCTTTTCTTCCCAACAATCTATGTCATTTGGATGCTGCGTACAATTTGATTGACGATTTGCAGCCTCTCGCGAACTTTGTGAATTTAAGACATGTAAATGTCCACCATAATCGGATTGTCCGGGCGCCCCCTTTTACCATTCGATTTATGAATTTATCGGAGAATCCATTGCATGTCTTCAGCGGCCTTGGTGGGCATGTCTTCAGCGGCCTTGGTGGGCATGTCTTCAGCGGCCTTGTCGGCAGCTCCTCGAAAGGATTCGATCTTTGGATAACAAATACACCCATTCATGCAATTATGAAAGAAATCAATTGGCGAATATTGGGTCAACCCAACCAACAAACCAATCATTTTTCTGCGCGATCGCATTCGTCCATCATGGCGCGTGCGCGATTGCATTCGTCCATTATGGCGGGACGTTTGATTTTATATCAAAGATGGAATGAAAAAGAATATGCATCGTCCCTTTTTGCGTGTTGGATGGAATTCCTCGACAGATTGTATCGTTTTCGTTGGATGTTTCATATGGGCAAATGTCGTCGTCGTTTGCGTCAATTTGCGTTTGGCGTCATTCAACGATTTGCCGAACGCAAATATCATCCCTCCGAGTTGCAAAAACTCATGGACGGGTGTGCTTGGGAGAAGGATCCCCATGCCTCTCTCATGGAGGCCGTGGAGAGATGGTAAAAGTCCTCGACCCATAAGGGAGAGGCATCCTTTGGAAGAAAGAGAGAGAGGGAAAAAGAAGAAGAACAAGGCGACAAAAAACCGAAATACAAATACATCTCTCTTTTCTTGCCCAAACACATTCGTGTGACAGAGATGACGATGGAAGATTGGATGCAATACGCAATTAATTCCTTGTCATGATGGATTGATGTATGAAGACAGACCGGTTCACGTCAAACATGGCAAATTTGGATTTTATGTGGAATTTTTTTTTTATATTAAATTTTTAATTAGAAATATTGTTATGAATATAAAAATATATATGAGTTTAGCGTTTTTTGAATCCGAACGCAAACAAAGTCGCCCCAAATAAAAGGAAATGATCCTCGAACATCATCAAAAATTGTCGGGACATGAGCTTGATTGGATGGTTGGTTACACACCATGTGGAACGAGCCGGTTAATTTTCAATGGACCACACGCTTGCATTGTAGTATCTTTTGAAGTATGCTATGCCATTGAAAGAAATTTTTCCTATTTCACAAACGACGAGTTTCCCTTGAAAGGGCGAATTGCATTCGATGTAGAAAGGGTCGTGCAATCGGTGGAAGGACGTCTTTGCACGACGATCCAAATGCAAGTGGTATCCGCGAAAATCGTTCAAATAAGAAAATACCACGCGAACAATGTCTTTGGGTAACACTTGTGACATTAAAAAAAACGATTCATACATTCGTTCCCGATTCATCAAGGGAGCATTCACGGGCAAACGTTGCAAAGAGGACGCATCATAGGTCATTTTTCTTTTGGTGTGAATGGACACCTCGGAGATATTGAACACCTTCGAAAGGGTGGCCTTTTTTGCGTGACCGTCGCACACCAAAAACAAGTCCGTGACATGGGGGTCACTAAAGTGGTCGATTTTCATTCGCGGCAAACAGGGACTCCGATACAAGAGATAACTGTAGTGTTTGGAAGACATGGTCAAATTCACAAAAACGTTCTTGCTACTACTTCCTTCGGTGCTTTCGGGATAAACAATCTTGCGATATTCTCCGTACACCGTCACAGTATTCTTGGTATTATCATCCTCATCATCCTCATCCCCCACATAGATTTGAAAATTTCCAAAGAGGTGTATTTTCAAGTCTTGAAACACGGCCATAGGGAATATATTGTATTTGCAATTGTAATACAACAAATAGGGGGCGAGGCGAATGATTCCTGTCTTTGCGTCGTAGTTTCCCGTGGCATTCAACAAATCAAAATCGAGGTTGAAGAGAGTAACGCCCCCACCCGCGATACTGATGCACATTTCACTGAACTGATGCAATTTTCCTGTGGGTACTTGAATGGCCGTTAGTTCATAGAACATGAAACAATATTCTCTGCGATGGGCGTCGTCCTCGCTGGAGAATGGATGGATTTCGAGGGCGACTTTTACATTGCGTGCGAGTTGGATCGTTGATTTCTTGGTGAGGGTGCAATAGTGGTCATAGAGCATTTCGGCCATTTCGGAATTTTCGCCCATTCCATCATTGTCAAAGTTGTCGAACCCGTCCTCCATTTTGTTTTTTGACAAGTTTAAATGTTTATGTAAATTAAAAAATGATTTAAATAATGATGTTAAGAAGCCTGACACCTCCATTCTTTTCTTTTTCTTTTTCTTTTTCTTTTTCTTTTTCTTTTTTTTATTCAAACAAATCAAAACAAAACAAAAAGAAAGAGAGAATGTCATTATCCTTTGGCAAATTTACTCCTTCCCTACCCGATAAAACGAAAGACATGGAGAGAAACCGTGAGAGAGGTCGATTGATAGAGGCCTATGTAAAAAATCATAATCTGGTTGCATTAAAAAGCGATTATTTGGGAATGGACAGTTATTATTACGACCCGAAGACTCGATTGATGTATAAGGTGCATAATTGTGCAGGTCCCTTCGATGCGTCGATCGAACCACAGTTTCAGATATCGAGAGATTCCCATATTATGCGTCTGAACAATTTGTCATGAGACTCTCTCATCTTTGTATATTTCATATTTATATACAAATATACAAATTTACGTATACATATATATGTATATGTTTTTTAAAAGATGCACACATATTTAAAATAAATAACTTTTAAAAAACATTTGAAGACTCGTTCTGCTTCGCTTGTCAAAAAGACAAAAAGACAAAAAGACAAAAAGACAAAAACAAATACAAAAATGACAAGAAAATATCACTGTCATAATAATGTTCATCTGCAATTGGGAGGAGACAATGCGATCTCCATCGAAGCATTTCTTGCATCTCTTCCTGATGACATCCAAACCATACAAATCGAACACGAAGATATTCCCGTTTTTCCTTCTTTGGCGCGATTCTCTTTGATGACAAATTTTCGATTGATTGGGTGTAATACAGAAACCCTGCCTGCGGATTTGGGCCAAAACACGAATTTGTGTTTTGTGGACGTATCCAACAATCGGTTGGCAAACATGCCCGATTTACGCACATTAACCAATTTAATATTCTTGAATGTAGGTTACAATTTCCTGACAAATTTGTCGTGGATGCCCACACAAAGTATTGTTTATTTGGATGTAGGGAGGAATCAAATACGCGATATGACGCCCGTGTCCGCCTTGACCGACGTGCGCTATTTGAATTTACAACACAATCGGATTGAAACGATGCCCGTGGTGAACTCCAATCATATCCAAACCATCGATTTGACGGGAAATCCTTTGTCCCTCAAACTTAGACCTGTGGCGGGAGAAAATTGGTTGATCCCATTCCATCATCCTGGAAATTATATTGTTGGTTGGGATTTGATTTTGACGCAAACACCCATTCACCACATGATTCGAGACACGAATTTAAAATTTCTCACACATTCGGGGGATCTGACAACAACATTCTATAATAGCATTCGTTGTTCGATTTACTATGGACAATTGATTATTCTCCAGGAAAATCAAACGGAATTCCATGCATTTTACATGAAATTGTTGAATCGATTGTATTCGTTTCGTCGAACCTTTTATTTGGGGAAATGTCGACGACGATTGCGTCATTGGTTATTTACCCGCGTATTGGAACCGTTGATGGAACGCAAATATCATCCCGACAAATTGGCGCATTACATCGATCATCATCCCGAAATATTAGATCCTATGGAAATTGCCGAGGCGGCGTTTTGATCTTTTTTTTTTGTGTTGTTTTATTTTGTACTTTAAATACCATCATTCTTCTTCGTTTGGTTCCGCCATTTCGTTTGTTTTTCTTTTGAGGATGGCTACTACTACTATTATTGCTATTATTGCTATCACTTGTCAAACTGGATAATAAATTAAATCTTTGACTTTTTTCGGGAGGTGCTGCTGCTGCCCGCTTCGCGGGCAGCAAAGAAGTGTCTTTTTTAGCACCTTCTGCATCAACGTGAAACGAGGACTTGGCAACAATGTAACGTTTTTCGGGATTTTTATTGAAAAAGTCACAAGAATACTTGGTCGCATTCATATAATTTGCAAAATTTGTATTTTTAAAAGCAATAATATACGTTTGTTTTAATGCCTTTTTTATTTCTTGACTTGTAAATGAGTCGGGATCAATTTCCGATTTCCTTTTGCCTTCCAAGTTGGCGTTTTCCCTTCGTAATTGTTCGACTGCGGCATCACGCATGCCATTTAACACCTCGGGGTATTTGAATCCGTTGATCAAATTAAGAATCATGATACCCAAACTATAATAATCGCTTTGAGGACACATTAAATATTGAAAGCGTGTTCCGGGTTTTTTGGGGTTTTCTTTTATCACAGGGTAATCATCCATATAATATGCGGTGCCTTTGCGAGTTGAACACGGTTGCCCTTGGTAATCAAATTTCGTCAAAAATCCCATATCAATGTATTTGATGCGGACATTGTTGGGATCGCTGACATTGCAAAACACATTTTCTTCTTTGATATCCAAATGAACATATTGCAAACTATGCAAAAAAAGCAACCCTTCACACAATTGATTGATGATATGAACCACTTCGTTTCGGTCCGGATCGTTTTCATAATGTAACGGTTCCAATCCATCCAATTCTGCCATGATTTGACGATTGTCAATATATTTCGTCATCGAGATCCACGGACGATCCAACAATTGCAATATGAAAAAGCGATGTGTTTTGGTTTCATTGTCGCCGTAATCATGCATACACATCAAATATGGTTCGCATTGGGCACGAATCGCCATCAAATTATCCAGTTCGTTCTCCGATGCCGCATTCAACGCAGATATTTTCATGGCATATGTCGAACATTCTTCTTTTTCTGCCTTTATATTCTTGTTTTTGTTTTTCTTTTTGTTCTTATTCGTATTATTGTTACAGGAAAATACTTTTCCGTAGGACCCCTCGCCCAGCTTTGTAATAAGTGTGTAAATTCGTGTTTCATCCGGATACATTTTGCTTTGGATTTCGATGGAATCTCCGGGTTGGAGCATCGAAGGAGGTGGTGCATGTGCAGGTTTCGCCGTAATGGATTTCGTAGGCGCATCCAATGATGATGATAGTGATGGTGATGGTGATGCCAATAAATCCGCCAACAATGAAGGGGCAATCAATGGATAACTCATTTTTTACTTGTTTATTTTTTTTTTGAGTGACAACAAACAAATATGTGTCTAATTAAAACAAAAACAAAAACAAAACAAGAACAAATTTTCTTTTTCTTAGTTACAGATAGATTACATAAACATATATATATATATATACATAATTTTTTTTATGTGGACTCTATTGGCCAAAATGGTCGCCTGTATCGCCAACGTTTGGTGTCTGTATTGAAAGCGTGGTTCAGCAAAAACATTCAATCTTTTGATTTATAGGAGGAAAAAAAAAAGGGAAAAAAGAAACAAAAACAAATCTGTCTATTTATAAATTTTCCACCGGAATGCCATCGACTTCCCAAAACTTGTACAAAATCATTTCATCACTCACATCAAAATGCACAATCACCCCGTCGGATTGGAAGAGACGTTTGACCACACCGATTTGACCGGTATCTACCACACGAACGTATTGTCCAACATAATTCGGTCTTGTGGCAAAAAGCAACTCACAATTGTACGCCAAATTTCTCCAAAAATGGCGGAAACAAGAAGAATCTGACATTTTGTTATAATTAAATTATGATTGTTTCGTGATTTTCAATATAATTATTTGATTGGGGCGCCGAAGGCGCCCATCACCCAAAATATTTGAAAGATTTAACATACGGTTTGTTTCCAAGAAATGAAAAGAAAGAGAGAAGAAATCCATATAAATGGGCACCAGTATATGTTTGGTTATTTAAAACTTTCTATTGTGTCTTATAAAAAAAAATTATAAACAACCCAAAAACAAAATGTGCATTAATTGTAATCTAATTTGTCCCGTGATTGATTATTATGCCGATGCCGTTGGTGTCGAGCGACGCAAGTATGTGGCGGCCTCCAGCAGTTTAAACCACATTCATTGGGATCCCGACGTCATCTCCAAAGAAAATTTCTATTTTGCGTCCAATCAATTGTTGAATTACAAGACGTCGCAGTGTTTTCGTTTTGGCAAGTGGGACGAAGTGCCCTCCATCGTCGTCACCCACGAAGGACACGACGTATGTTTTTACGAACACTGTTATGAAATCATCAAACCCTTGCCCCACGAACTACTGAAACGCATCAATGTCTCCTATGACAACATGTATTTTGAACTCTTTCGATGGAAAGGCGAACCTGTCGACGAAAATACGTCCATGTTTTATGCGTCGGAAGAAGCTGAACAAAACAACGACGACACCCATCTTATTTCTTTGGCGGATTTTCATTCCAAAAAATAATACGGGTAAAAAAACAACAAACAAGATGTGACTATTTTCTGGATGCCCCCCCCACCCCCCCCAAAGCCATGCACGTATGGAAACGCGGTCATGCTAAGGGGGTATTTACTAAAACCATTTATTTGTCATTGGTGGTCCAATTGTTGTGGATAACTCATGCCGTTTTCATTGAAGATAATGCTTTGTTGGTCGCCGGAGGGGTCAATGCTGCGTTTACTTTATTCATATTGTCTTATATGTGATGATAATGTGAACTCCGTTTTTCTTCCTTCCTTTTGTTTTCTCTTTTCTTGTTTTCCTTTTGTTTTTCTTATTCTGATTTTTTGTCACAGATTGTTGTTTCAATCAATTAAAAATGGACGACACTTTTTTCACAAACACGAATACAAACACAAATGACGTCATCTTATTGCATGGTGATATGATGGAACAATTGCCTACCGTAGAGGCACATTCCGTGGATTTAGTCTTGTTGGATTTGCCCTATGGTCAAACACAAGCCGTCTGGGATGCCCGCATCGATTTGGCCCAATTGTGGCAACACTTGAAACGCATCGGCAAACCCACCACGGCATACATTTTCTTTTGCACCACCAAATTCGGTTTCGAATTGATCAAATCCAACGAAAAATGGTACCGGTATGACATTGTCTGGCAAAAAAATCGCCCGAGTGGCTTCTTGAATGCCAAAAAAATGCCCATGCGATCCCACGAAATGATCTACGTTTTCTATCAACGGTTGCCCGTGTACAACATCGCCGACAACCACCGGTATGAACCCCACGTCTTGCCCAGTCACTCCGACGTCACCTTGTATGGATTGGATCGACAAACCCGCGTCAAAAATTATCAATACACGCCGACGTTGCCCGGATCGGTGTTGTCCATCGACGTGGTGCCCCGACAAAATATGCGACATCCCACCGAGAAACCCATCGATTTGTATAGTTGGTTGATTCGGTATTATACCCGGCGGGGCGACGTGGTCTTGGATGTGTGTTTTGGAAGTGCCAATTCCGCGGTCGCCGCCCATCGCTTGCAACGTCGGTACATCGGCATCGAAAAGGATGACGTCTTTTTCCACAATGCCAGGGGGTACATGACGACGTCCGTACCTGTCCCCGTCACCACCACCACCACAACAGAAGGACTCAACGTTGTTGCTATTGCAGAAGCCGAAGAAGAAGCGGAAGAAGAATTAGAAGAAATTGAAATTGAATTATAATTATAAATAATTACACCAAAACAAAAAAAAATAACACATCACACAATCTTCACCAAAACAAGAGGAACCAATTTATATTTTGTTGTTGTTCTCGTTCTCGTTCTCGTTCTCGTTGTTTTGTTGGAATGTTTATTATATACATCGTCGTGGTGACCGTTTTGTTGATGACGTTCTTCCTCTTCAATGGGATCATTTTCTAATAACAACGCCGATGCCCTGGTTTCTTTTTCTCTGACATTCATGGTATATTCGTGGGTATATGCCCAGAATTCTCTTTCTTCCTTTCTTGAAGGCATTTTGTTTGTGATTTGTTTGTGATTTGTTTGATATATGAATGAATCATAAAAAACAAACAAATTATGCAAACAAAAATACATACTCAATACAAAAGAAACAAAAAAAAACAATGGATCCCGCCTCTCTTTTTTTTCCTTCCATTTTGGGTTTCTAGAAGAAAAAAAATCAAAATAAAGGATCCATCCTCACTTTTTTTCCTTTATATTGTTTTCATTTTTTTAATTAAAAATAATCAATTGAATCATAATTTAATTATTGAAAACAAAACCAAACAAAACCAAACCAAACAAAACCAAACAAAACAAAACCAAACCAAAAATGAGTGAATTCAACGAAGAAGTCAACAATGTTATTGTGGTGGAGGAGAAGGAGGAAGAAAAAGAGGAGTATAAGCAAAAAGTGGCCAAGAAGACGAAGAAGAGAAAGGCGGAGGATGATTACATAAAAGTCCAAGGAGTTGTCTTATGTGAGGAGGCGGGGCAATTGCAGTTGCATGAAATGAGTGGATTTGAGGATGCAATGAGATTGTGTTTTGGGAAGGAGGGAAGATTGTGGGTGGATAAATTGAAATTGAATGAGAAGGACCAATATGTCGAGGATGGGGAAGTGATGTATGAGATGAAGAAGTGTCAAGACAGATGGGGATTCGATGAGACGATTTTGTTTTTTCCAAATAAGGACATCTATTTGGATTTGATGGAAAGATTGGAAATGGAATTCCAAGAGGAATTGATGACGGGAGTGGAAGTCGGCTTTGTCGAGGAAATGAATGTCCGCTTGTCGATGAATGGTCCCCGAAGTACGGCCTTTGCGAATTTATTGAAGAATTTGAAGAGTATTTATAATGGCGAAAAAGTCTTGGATGAAGACGGCGATGATTTATTGGATTTAAATGAAGAAGATGCCGAGGATGAAGATATGAAGGTCATGGCCGCTTATGGTTTGTATTGCGAAATGTTATTTTAATCTTTATTCACCTGCTCGTTTTACTCGTATAAGAAAAATATCATTTTTTTTTAATTGCATTTTGATTGCATTTTTTTATTTTTTAACAAGAAGATGGTAACTTTTTTTTTTAATTACAAAAACATATTTAAATAATTAAAAAAAAATAGAAAAGTTTGAAAGAAGCAAGGAAAAAAAAAACAAACATCAAACATCAAACAAAACAAAACATCAAAATAAAAAACAAACACAAAACATCATTCATGGAAGTCTTACAAGATGCAAGAGAATTCAGTCGCAAAGGATTCTTAGGACATGTCTTCAACACGAGCGAAGAATCCACCGCCGAAATGATGAATGTGTCCCAGTATGCGGCCTTGGCGGTCATTCCCGTGGTCATCCTCAACAAAATGGTACAGCGTTTCATTCCCGAAGCCGATCCCGACAAATCCAGTCTCGAAATTTTAGTCGAAATCTTGATTCAACTCGTGGCCATGTTCTTGGGCATCCTCTTGATCCATAGAATGATCACCTATGTCCCCACCTACAGTGGCTTCAAATACGAACATTTGACGCTGACGAATGTGGTCTTGGCCTTCTTGGTCATCGTCTTGAGTATCCAAACCAAATTGGGTCTCAAAGTGAACATTCTCTTTGATCGCATTTCGGAATTGTGGAATGGCAACGACGAGAGCGGCAACCGTCGCAACAACGTGCGAAACAAGGTGCGTTTTAGCGAGGCCATGACCGCCCACATTCCCTCCCAAGCCGATCATTTGGACCACGGAGGCTACCAAGATTCCGTATTTCCTCCCGCCCCCATCGCCTCGACGCGTCCCTCCAATGGAACCTATGATACCATGATGCGCGGCAATCCGGGTGCTGGAGGTAGTGCACCGGGCCCCATGGCTGCCAATGCCGTCCTTGGTGGCAGTGGATTTGGTAGCAGTTTCTTCTAACAAAAAAAAAACACACACACATTTTTAGATTTCTTTATATAATAACAAACAAAGGTTATTTGTTATATAAAGAAAAATTATGATTATAAATTGAAAGCACGCCGTAGCTTGGATGTTTTGCGTTTGATTTGGTTGGATGTGGATTTGTTGTTTTTTTTTACTTTTTTACTTTGTTGTTTTTTTTGACTTTCCGGTTTGCTTGATGGGAGTTTGTCTAACGGAGTTTTGTAGATACGAAGGAAGACACCAGAAAAGAAAGCGACGATATTCATACCGGCAAAACAAACAAATTTTTCATATCCAGTCGTAGGAATCCCCGAAAGGATGCCAGATAAGAAAGCATTGTTGAACCCATCTGACAGTCCCGAAAAACTAACACTCAATTTGAAAAAAAGCGATTTGATCCAATTGACGGCGTCCAACGCCAAACCAACAATACCTCCGGGATTGGGAATGTCGCCAGCCGTCAAATCGCCGGATAGCCAACGGGGGAAAAAACTCGAAAGATACGCGAACATATTTGATAAAAAGGGAAAAAATTCACCAACTTTTCCCACTGGATTTCGAAGAAACTCCGCCAAAAACACAATTAATTTGTTGTCGCCAAAAACTTCGTGAAACCGTTGAGAAGACGTCAAATCGGTGTCTTCATAACGAATTTCACTGTTTTCGCCGAGAAATCGCATTTTTTTGTCACACTTGAAAATGTCTTGAAAGACAACTCCCTCAAAGTATTGGTATAATGCAACCGGACTGTTATCTTTGATTTTTAAAAATGACTCTGCTACGTGAACCGCATACGGACCCATCATTTGAACCGAAGCAGCAAATGCGCCCAGACCTGGAAGAAGTCGAGCGACAACATTCGTCAAAATCGGGCCAGTGAATTCCAGACCCTGAATGACAAAAGGATTTTGAGAAGATCCAACTACCATTTTGGCGCCCTTAAGTAAAAGTGTTGTTTTCCAATTCATCATCAGTTGCAACAGAGTATATGCATGTTTTATAAGCGTGCCTTGCCAACCACAAGCTTCCAAACGAAATCCTTTTGCCTGTACCAGGTTTTTCATCAATTCAGGTACACCATATTTGAATGCGAATTTTGGAATTTTATATTTGTACTCTTCAATTTTCTTTTTTATATCGACGGGTTGGGGCAACTCTTCTCCTTTCACTTCCATTAAAACACCCCCTCTTTGCATCACTTCCAAAACAGGAATCGCTGGCGCCGCCGCTGACACAACAGGCCCTGCCACCGCCACCGGCAACATTTTCTGCGATGCTGCCAAAAAATCGGGAGGGGGAGCCATGTTGTTTTCGATCAATTTTCCCAATTGTGCAAAATTCACCAGGGCTTGTTTTTCATCCTCTTTGCTCAATTGTAAACCTTTGGCCTTTTGATCAGAAAGAATAGCATTCGCTGTTTTTTTTGCTTCTTTGGCTTCCTCAGGAGGCAATGGTGCAGCATTTTTCCAATTCTCAAAAATCTGGTTGGAGACTTCTTCGGGGCTCCGCTCTTTGCCAAACAAAAAACAATGCAAATCAAAACAATTTTGATGGGTGTCATAACACTCCAAGAAGGCCGTACATGCACTCCCCAACCATACCACCGCCACCGTCGGATTAAACAAAGTAGGCAACAACAAACAAATTATTTCACGAAAATACCGATAAAATTGACGTATCATGGTTCGAAACTGCAACCATGCAGGGGTTCCCGGCCCATCGCCTTTGGGGTTTTTTATGTAACCGACGAAAATCTTCGCTTTTGTCCACCAAGAATCTGCATTGTTTACAATATTTTTCTTATTGTGAAATTCATCGAATACCTTCATCGCCGGTCCACTCGACAACAAAAAATTCAACAAGTAAAAAATTCCCGCCAACAAAATAATCACCATAAAAATTTTTCCATAATGATTGTAGATGAATCGCGCCACCGCACACATGACTTGCCACACCATCATGACGGCTTTCTTCGATATGTCCACCATGAATACGGCGAGTTTCCACAACGTCGACGACCAGGGGGTTTGCAATTGGAAATCCTCTTCCGTTAAGTTTAACATGGATGGACTGGCGGCGGCGGCGGTTGTGAAATCGGAAGACGATGACGACGACGATGACGACGGAGAAGAAGCGGAAGAAGAAGAAGAAGAAGAAGAATCGGCATCACGACATCCCTTCTCCGATGACGCAATGATGTCATAAATGGCCTGATCGATGGTCCCATTGTGGGGATACAAGGTCTTGTGACGTCCAAATATCCAACCACTCGGTTTCTTTTTCTCCTGCAATACTTCAAACACATACAATGCCAATTCGGGCAACAAGATCTGTTTCTTGCGTTTCTCCGACATGTGTTTTTTCTCCCTCTCATAATAGGGAGCCCGATGCATGGCCACTTTCGTCAAAAAGGCATCGTGACCCACCAATTGTCTGCGTATGGCATCGGCACACGCCGGACGTTCACGCATCTGTTGACAAATAAACATGAACGCATTCGTCACCGTACTCGAATGATACATGTCCAGCCGGATTTTGCGTTGCCGACTTTTTGTCGACGACAAACGACCAAATTTCCGCGTTTTGTGTTGTTGGCCCACATGATCGTATTTCTTGATGGCTTTGGCGAATTCCACGATGGACGCCGTCGTGTACATGTCCTCGATGGCATTCACTTCGGTTTCCGTCCACCGTTTTTGTTTGACACGTCCCGTTCGGTGACTATAGTAATTGCATATCGAATCGGGCATTTCCGTGCACCCATCCGCTTCCGAAAATTGACAACGCCGTACCCCCAATTCACCACATTTCAATTCGTCTTTCCCAGCCGCCGTACAGGGAGTGTCATAATGGTTTTGATCCTCGCGACATTGACGTCCAATCCATTTCATATAATTGGCTTTCGAAAAATAATATTCTCTAAAATCCGATTGACTGTCTTGGAACCATGCCAGCAAATATTTGTTGGTGAGTTTCTTCTTTTCTTTGTCTTTCTCTTTTTCTTTCTCTTTTTCTTTCTCTTTTTCTTTGGCTGCTGCTACCGGTTCCTCCATAGCTTAGTTTTTTTTTTGTTGCAACAAAATTCAAGAACAATAATACCAATACGGATCCTATTTTTTTTCTTTTTCTTTTTCTTTTTCTTTTCCTTGATTTTGTTTGTCTTCCATATATAATATTTTTTTTTACCACCTTTTGTCGGGGTTTTTTTTTTGGAAATATTATATGAGTGTATTTTGCTGGTCACCATATGATTGATGACGGGGGTACATATTATATATTGTGGACTGGATGGATGGTTTATCTTCCCCCATAACCAATTTCCAAGGGAACACGACCAATGTCGGGTTCAATGGTGCTCTGCATCCATGGACCAATGTCCGATTTGGGAATGACCGGGTCAGAACGCAATTGTAAATTCGCGTTGCGGAGTGTCTGTCCAATCGTGTCTAAACCAATGTGATAACCGGCTTGTAATAAATCGGGGGTGGCGCCCGCATTCATCGAGGGATTGAGTGCCGCCCATTCCGAATTGGCATCGCTTGGTAACAAATCAGTGGGATTGGCGACGGGGCGCATGGCATAATCGGCACCCGCCACGGCAGCACCCATCGAAGGAGCCGGAACAACATTCTGGGCACTCGTTTCTAAGACGGTGGGTTCGCGGAGAGAATTGGTTTCGGCACTATACGAATTGGCGGGGGGCGTATCAAAATTGTCTAAAGTATAACTCTTGGAAAAAGAATAGGAATACAAGGCAAATCCAATGAGTAATAAAATGACGGCGATGATCAATTCTTTGCGACTAAAGAATTTGGTGATTCCACTGAGAATTTCGGAAAACATGGTTTTTTGTTTTTTTTTTGGAAAAAAAAATTGTTGTGCGGGAGGTGGGAGGTGAATGAAAAAATAATTTTTTTTTTGAAAATTTAAAATCCAAGAAACGAAAAAGTATAATCTTTGTTTTCTATTTTTTTCGTTTTTTTTTTCTTTGTGTGTGTGTTTTTTCTTGCGTCAATAATTTTATTTTTTCCCTGGCGATTTGACAAGTGAGTGTCGAAAGACGCGGCTCGTCTCTCGAACATTTTGTTTTTGTTATTATTCCTTTGCGCGTCACAGAATGTTCTCGATTTTGTTATTTATGTCATCCATGTCATCGTCGTCATCATCACTTTCACTCATATCTTCCAACAAATACAAATTCTTGATTCGTTTGGCCTCTAAATAATTCGTCAATGCAATCATTTTGGCTTCTTTCGCCACAGCACGGGCTTCCTTGTACATTTTATAATAAATGTCGTTTTTCGATTTTAATTGAATTGTGGATGACGACGACGACGACGACAAACCGCCATCTTCTTTTTTCGGCATCTCTCCTTCGCCTTTACCTTCTCCTTCTCCTTCTTCTTCTTCCAAAATAGGTAAATCCGTGATTTCTTCCAATAACGAAGTTGAAGAAGATGCCGGGGTCGCCATCTGTTCTCCTAAAGAAGATGTTTGTTGACCATTCGTATCTGTTTTGTCTTCTTCGTGTTTTTGTTTTTGTTTTTGTTCGGAATCTTCTTCCTCTACGGTGGCCTCATTCTCCTCAATCGATTTGTTGTTGTTTATATTGGTGTTGTTTATATAGGCGTGGGGGGGTGAATCCTCGTCATTGTTATTATTATTATTAGGTACTGTGACTTGGGGTGGTGTAGGTGTGGTTGGTATTGCTGTGACTTGTGGTGGTGTTGTTGTTGTCCCTTTGCTCAATAAACACGTCTCAAACATACTCCGTTGACGAACCAACAACATCTGTTTCAATTCCACTTCAAATTGAAAATTACGCAAACTACATCGAATGCCTTTGAATTCAAAAATTACCAAACATTGCATGCCCTCGGACACCGTGTCCGGATCGATTTCCTCTTGGTCTTCGTTGTAGACCTTCAAATCGCATTTTCCCCCTAAATTCGTGACCGGCACGTTCGCCCGAAGAAGAAACGATTTGCGCGCCTTCTTATCCATTTTATACAAAGGCATCATCGAATTTTCAATGTCTTCCTCCTCCAACGCCGTTTCAAACCATTTCTCGCGGTTCTCAAACAAAATAGATCGCGTGGCCTCCTCCAATTGGTCCAGCCACTCCAAAAATACGTCGTCGTCCTCGTTGCTAAAGGCGAAATCGCAATACATTTTCTTTTGACCCGATTTCGTGAAGGCTTGTTTCACCGTGCACTTCGGTGCTTGGAAATATATGGGTGACTGTGTCTTCGACACGATAAATTTCATAAAATAGGCACCGTTTTTCGAAATCGGATTCTTGATGGTCATGTCCTTTTTCACTGCCAGCAAATCCTGCACATTGTAGATTTTAGCCATGTTCTTTGTTTGTGTGTGTGTGTGTGTGTTTTTTTTTTGGGGGGGGGGGGGGGGGATGGGGTGTTTAAAACTTTTTTTTCAAAAAAAAAAAAAGACAATCCGTTTATTTTGTCACCATTCACATTTTCGGAATATTTCATGACGCGCGCGCCTGCGGCGCGCCTTCTTTGTCCATTTTTTTTTCATTGTGGAAAAACAGACCCAACCTCAACAACAAATAACAACACAACGACAATATTTTTTAACAACATAAACATAAACATAAACAATCATGGACCTCTGTAATGTATGGAATCATTCCACCGTCCAACACCATTTGAAAACCGCCGCCAATCATTTAGGACCCCTTTTATACAATGAAATCTCCATCTATATTTGGTTCGTTTGTATTTTTCATATTTTGTTGTTGTTTCTCATTGTGTGCAATTTGTATATCAATATTGTTTTGTTGAAAACCACCGATCGATTGGCTTCTTGTCCTCCGAATTCTTCTTCTTCTTCTGAAAAATAACAAGTCCTCGTATCGAAGAGGAGAGGCAGTCCGTAAAAAAAATATCTCTCTCTTTATTACAACAAAACAAATCAATCAACCTTTTTTTTTCCTTTTCCATAAACAACAAACAACCAAACAACCAAACATGTCTTTCCTCACTCCTTCCGCTTCTACACCCAAAAAAATGTCCGGTGGTTTCGGTGCTGCCGATTATGGTGTGGCCACCTATGGTGCCCCGAATGCTCAACACGCCGCCCCCAATGGCGCCATTGCCACCAATGCTGGTGCGTATGGTAATCCCATGACGGGGGGTAGACGCCGTCGTTATGCGATCAAGAGTCGTCGCAATGATGGTGGCTCTCGTCGTAGAAGAAGAAACAATGGTGGCACCGCCGAACTTGCTGTTCCCGTGGGTCTCATGGCCGCCAACTATTATTTAGGTCGTCGCCGTTCCTCTCGTTCTTCCATGAATATGAATCCTTCTTCTTCTCGTAGAAGCCGAAGTTATCGTCACAGACGCAGCAATAGAAGAAGTAGTCGCCGCAGATACCGCGGGGGGGGGGGGGAGATGAGTAATGATGAAATTCAAAAAGAAATTATAAATGCACTTCGTAATAATCGAGAAGTAAAAATTGAAATGCATCAAAATAGTGTCAGTAAAGAATATAATACGCCTAATAATGACTCAACAGAAAACAATCAATTTTATGAAGGACCAATAATTGAAGTTCGCTTATTCCGCACAAGTTACACGATGATATTCTTGTTCACACTTATGACGTTAAATAAAAGATTAGATTTTGTATCCACAACAATAAAAAATGTGCAAATTTTGTAAAAATTTGTGGCAATTGCCATCATTGTCGTTGTCGTCGCTAAAAATCAAATACATTCTATTTTTATATTTTCTGTGTGACTTTTTTTTTGTTGAAAAAAACAATAAAATATAAAAATCAATCCAAAATCGATAAGAAGAAACCAATACAATGGAACGTTTGCGTTTTACAGAACAACATCGTCATCAAGAAGAAGAAAGAGAGAATGGAGATCTTCACAACAACGAAGATCAAGATCAAATCGAGGAACATCCCCCGATAAGGTCGAGAGAAGAATTCGTGGATTCCATTCGACAATGGGTCATCTTGGACAAACAAATGCAGGTCGTCAATGAAAAAAGCCGAGAGATTCGCGGCAAACGAACGGCGATGGGCGATCGATTGTGTGAATTCATGGAGGACCAAAACATCGCCGACAAACCCATCAAAGTGAAAAACGAGGGCGAAATCCATTGTATCGAGCGGAAAAAATATTCGCCGCTCACATTTTCCTATATTGAGGAACGTTTAGCGGAGATCATCGAGGACGACGATCAAGTCGACTACATCATGAATTATTTGCGCGAACGGCGAGAGATTTCGATTCATTTGGAATTGAATTTTCATCGCTCAAGGTAAATCAGGTGTGAAAATAACAAGGAAAAGGAAAAGGAAAAAAAAAGACAGGAAACCCAGTCCACATGGTTTTTTTTTCTCTCAAATCAAAGAAAAACAGTGATACAAAAGAAAACAAAAACAAAAACAAAAACGAAAACGAAAACTCAAAAAACTTAAATGGCATCGTTGTTTACAATCAATGGGTCCACGAAATTGCTCTCGGCGCCGCCAAGAAACCCGTTGTGGCCTCCTAATTTTCAAGGCGAATATATCATAGATTATGGAATATGCAGTGGTGTAACTGCATCGGGTACACAAAATTTCAATTTCACATTCACCGATGTTCCCGTGGTGTTTACCTTCGTCCCCATTTTCGATCTGGAGTCGTCTGGATTCAAAAGTTTTGTGGTCAATGTATCGACCACCACGGTAAGCAGTTTTAATTATGTAAAAACATACAATGGCAACAATTATGCGAACACCGCCACCTTTTTGTGGCTGGCCATCGGAATATCGTCGGGAAACTCAGGATATGTTTCCAATGGCAACCTGGTTAATTTTCCGCGGGCATTCAACCAAGCCGACATCGTCTTTGATTTCGGATACAATGATGGAACGGGGGGACACAGCGGCACGCAAAGTTTCAATGTTGCGTTTGGTTCCGTCAATATAAATCAACCGAGTACGTATCCCATCGTCTTGACGTCGATGGTCACGGGATCCACGAGCCCATCAGATCGCAGTTTCATTGCCAATGTGACATATGTCGGGGACATGTATTTCAATTACACTAAATTTTACAATGGTCAATCCAATTCGGGATCGGAACCCTTTTATTGGTTGGCGATTGGACCATGCCCGCCCCAATCGTCGCTCTACAAATACAATGGACAATCCTTGTTCCCCACCGTTCCCATCAACAGTGGACGCGCATATAGATTTGAGATTGGATTGAATGGCGATAGTATATGGAATGGAACACAAAATTTTAATACGGCATTCACCGTAGCGCCGTATGTTTTCACTTGTATGTATGGATATGTCGGGGCGTTTTGTTTTATTTGCAATGTATTGTCCGTGAGCACCACCGGATTCACCTATAAAAAATATTATAATGGAACGAGTGATGCCACAACGGAAGCGTTTTTTTGGATGGCCATTGGTTATTAGTTCATATGTCTTTGTATTTTTTTTGTGTGTGTGTCGTCGTTATAAACATTTATTTTTTTTGTATAAAAAAAAAGAACATACAACTAACTGAACCAAAAAAAAACATCCAATCCAATCCAATCCATTAAAAAAAAACAAAAAATAATGGACTCTGTTGTTCCCGCTGTGGTACAATCTTTCATGTATAATGAAATGTCGGGGGGAGGAGCAGGTTTCATAAACAAATCCAAGTCCACATCTTCTGTGATTCAAAGAAAATCGGTTTCCTATAAAGAAGAAAACATCGAGGTGATTGATGATCGAACGTTTGACGGTTTTTTAGAAAAAGTAATGCCAAGTACTCGATCCGCTTCGCTTATCGGAGCGGAGAGGCAGTCCGTGACAAAACGTCGCCGCCAAACGAAATCCAAATCTATGAAATATGTGAAAAAGGCGAAAATCAATCTCTAACCAAAAAAAAACAAATAAATCGGTCGAACCAAACCAACATCAAAAACAAAAAATATATTCTATTTTTTTTTTATTCGAAAACACAAAAATACAAAAGATAAATTATGTATATTACCAATTTGATGCGATACCATTTGGGGGAACATTCCCAACTTCGGATTCTTCCCATCGATGATACGGTAGCATGCATTTACATGTTACATCAACTCGACCATACACATTCTATCGTCGATTTAGTGGTCATCGATTTGGAAACAAACGAATTGTGTCCACGCAATGACGTTGGAAATAAATACATGGCCAACATGGCCAAAGATTATTGTATATTGTATCAAGGCAAAGAAGTCATGAAATTACAAAGTCATCGGTTGTGGAAGAGAGTATAAAGAACGACGTACGTACGTCCCTTCGGAGTAAAATTACCTGGACGGCCCGCTTCGCGGGCCAAAAAGAGAAATCTTCTACAAAAAAAAAAGAACATAAATGAAAAACATAAACATAAACAAAAACATCCACCATAATCATAATTTAATTCAACAAACTCCAAAAAACCCAATCCCAATCCCCCCAAAAAAACATGGCCAACCCAAACAACGACATTCAAGCTCTCAACGAACATTACATCAATTCGTTTTACAAAGAAAGCTCTTCCCAAAATTATGCGGTCTTGAAATTGGCCGTGACCGATCCGAATTTGGTCCAACATTACGCCAATTACATCGAGAGCCACAACGCCGCCTTGTTCACCACCGAATTCACCAACGCCGGTTTCGATTTGATTGTGCCCGAGGATACCTTCGTCGGTGCCATCAAAATGATCAATCTGGGCGTCAAAGCTGAAATGATTTCGTGTGTGAAAAGTGTCTCGGGTCTCATTCGCATCAATCAAGGCAAACATTTGTTGCAAGAAGGAGAGGAGGAGGGCATTTCGCATAACACAGGGTTTTATATGTATCCGCGGTCTTCCATTGCCAAGACACCCTTAATGATGGCCAATCATGTGGGTGTCATTGATTCGGGGTATCGCGGGAATTTGATTGCCGCCGTGCGTTGTTTGGAACAAGGTCATCTTTATTTGATTGAGAAAGGCACTCGATTGTTTCAAATTTGTCATCCATCCTTGTGTCCCGTTTTCGTCGTCATGGTTCCCGAAGAAGAATTGAGTTGCACGGAACGAGGAGAGGGTGGATTCGGATCGACCGGCACCAAATAGTTAGTTATTCATATATGTGTTTTTGTTTTTGTTTGATTGTTTTTATTATAAAAAAATATATATATATTTTTTTTTAATTTCCACATTTCATTCATAATTTTATTTTTTTTTGTTTCTTTGTTTTTGTTTGTTTTTGTTTGAACAAAAAAAGAAAAAAAAAACAAACAAAAAAAAACATGGTGGAACAAGCCATAAAAAACGATTGGGATCCATTATTGGAATATGCCACAAGTCAATCTGATCCATTGGACTCTGATTTATTGGAAACACTTCCACCTCCCCCTTTTCAGGGACAACAAGATCAAACGAATAATGACGACAACGAAGCATCCAATGAGGGAAATACAAATACAAATACAAATGAAACAAAGAAAAACAAACCGACATGGAAATGGGGGGATTTTTCGTTTGTCGAATCCGAACGGGAACGTAACATGCTGGAGAATGCCTTTCGAGCAATTGATCGATTGGAATTATGGGCATGGTTGCGTGATATTGATCCCGATATGGGATTTATGTTTTTATCCTGTCCGGAAATTAACCGAATCGGCGAAGAAATGGTAAAGGAACCCGTGGGACGATTGCATTCGGGTGCCTCCTTTGGAATCACCATGCGCAATATGGAATACATTGCCAAACATTCTTTTGATGCTTTCATACAAATGTGGTTGGACGAATAAAAAAAAGCTTTGTTTTTTTTTGGATTGTGTTGGATTTTGGATTGAGTTGAATACATATGTTTTTATTTATCGTTTCATTGTATTGTTTTTTTTTGTTTTGTTTTGTTTTAAAAATTAGACATTTTCTTGTGTTTTTTTTTTCTTCACACTCTCTTTTTATTCAACAAAAAACAACATGGTATATTCAACACCACTCGATTATCAATTTAGTATGCCCATCATCGAAAAAGTATCCTCGACGATTCAAAAGAAATTATCTATACCATCCTCGGATTTCTCGGGGGTTTTATCTGCGACTGCGACTGCGTCTGCGTCTTCCACGTCATGGATAATTATATCCACGATTTTCGGAATCATCATCCTAGGTCTTGGATTGATGTATTGGTATCGCGACGTTACAGAACAATCTATTGGCTATATAGAATACAAAATAAATCAATTTTTTGACGATTGGGAATTTTCACGATTTTGGGATTCACAAACCAATACTTTTCGTACACGCGTCGTCGATCCATCCGATTTATTACCCTTTTAGGTAATTGAAAATTTTTTTCTTTTACTTTTGATTCCCCCCCCCACCCCCCAATTGTTACAAACCAACATGATGCATCACAATTCAGTCAGCTCTATAAATGAACAACAACCATCACAACAACCATCACCATCATCACCACCATACATCATGGGTGGCAACGAAGAAGAAAAAGAGTCGTCAGCCTTGACATCGTCATCGTCATCGTCATCGTCATCGTCCTCTTTGTCATCCTCTCTTTCTTCTTGGTTCGAAACCGCCAAACACAAATTCGTGGAACATACCTCGGCGTGGTATGTGCGATATCCATTGTATTACATCGGATTTATGTACATTTGTCTTTTGATTATCCAATTTGTATACAAACCAAAAACCAAATTGGAACGTTTACAAAATATATTGGATTACGACGAAATTCATGGCAAGAAAGCGTGGATCCGGCAACAAAAGCAACAAACACAAACGCACCGTGACGCCAGTCCTCTGACAAGTCCACTACCCGTAGGGGAGAGGCAGTCCGTGACAAAAGACGAAAATCCTGGACCGATTTACTACATCACCAATTTGTTTGTTCGCTTTTTCCAGGCCATTGATCGGTACAGTCGTCGATTTTTGTCGACCTTATGGAGGTCTATATTCCCTCAATAATGCACAAGGGGAAAAAAAAATAGATTTCATGTTATAAAAAAAAAACAAAAGATACAAAAGAATTTTCCATCGCTCTCTCTCTTTTCTCTCTTTTCTAATTATAACACAAAATAAAAAGAAAAAACCATGAGTCCCACTTTCTTACCTCATTTGATTGTCCTGTCATTGATTATCATTGCAGCTCTCGTGTGTGTCTATCCTTGCATGTCGCCCTATTCCGTCCAACAAATGCATCAAGAGGCCATGTATTCCGCCTACGAGGGCATGGCGACTTTAGACAACAACAACAACAATGGAGAGAATGGAAACAACGAAAACAACCAAACAAAAGAAGACGTGGTGCAAGCCATCAAAGACGACGTCCAACAAAAACAAGCGAACAAAGCCGAAGCCAAAAAACCGGAGGATGGCAAACCCGTAGAGGGATTTTATACGTATGATCCGGCACCCATCACGGAGAACAACCAAGTCTTGGACAAATTTAGTCATGTCATGAATTATGCGCCGGCCGACGGAGCCAATTGCACGTCGTCGGGTCTCTCCAATTCCAAAGGATTTCTTTGTTTGACGCCCGATTTGATTACGGCGTTGAAAACGAGAGGTGGCAACGCATAAATATCACCATTGTTTTTAGGTTTCAATCTCTCTTTTGTTCCATAAAAACATCAATGAAACATCGACTGCTTTTCATTCAGCGATTCTTTTTGGGTCTTTCGTAACGCAGGCACTGCGTGCCTTAGGCAAAGGACAAATTATAGAGATTGAATTTATTTGTTCTTATGTTTTTCTTTCAATTCAATCTCTATAATGTCTCATAAAAACATCATTGAAACATCGATGGATTGTTATTCGGCGATTCATTTTGGGTCTTTCAAAAGAGAAAAAAGAGAGATTGAATAATTTGTTCTTATGTTTTTCTTTCAATTCAATCTCTATAATGTCCCACAGAAACAACCATTGAACATCGACGACTTTCCATTCGGCGATTCTTTTTGGGTTTATAAAATGATAAATTATAGAGATTGAATATTTTTATTTTGGGGGAGCGTAGCGACCCCCCCCCTTCAATTGACTCATTCAAGGGGGTCGCTACGCTCCCCCCAAGAAATAAATTAATTATTTAATCTCTATAATGTTCCATAAAAACAACCACCTAAGGCTGTCAGGCGTCGGCAGACGCCGACTGCCTGCCTTGTGTTCAACATCGACGACTTTCCATTCGGCGATTCTTTTTGGGTTTATAAAATGATAAAAAAGAGAGATTGAATATTTTTATTTTGGGGGAGCGTAGCGACCCCCCCCCTTCAATTGACTCATTCAAGGGGGTCGCTACGCTCCCCCCAAGAAATAAATTAATTATTTAATCTCTATAATGTTCCATAAAAACAACCACCTAAGGCTGTCAGGCGTCGGCAGACGCCGACTGCCTGCCTTGTGTTCAACATCGACGACTTTCCATTCGGCGATTCTTTTTGGGTTTATAAAATGATAAAAAAGAGAGATTGAATTTATTTGTTCTTATGTTTTTCTTTCAATTCAATCTCTCTTTTGTTCCATAAAAACATCCACTGAACGTCGACTGCTTTTCATTCAGCGATTCTTTTTGGGTTTGTAAAATGACAAATTATAGAGATTGACTTTATTTGTTCTTATGTTTTTCTTTCAATTCAATCTCTATAATGTCTCATAAAAA
>VFQS010000437.1_pt1 | contig 47839 bp, 39 predicted proteins | sample 3512361 | NCBI WGS metagenome assembly VFQS01 (sample SAMN10412375, study PRJNA504923) | tailings metagenome | isolation source: Relicate 1 Philex TSF3 active mining | place: Philippines | reverse complement strand
AGATTGCTTCCCGTAGTTGAAACCAGTTTAGAAAACCACGAGCAGTAAACATGAGCAACACCAGATACCATATTAAACCCTATATGCGATTGGCAGGCTTGGAACCTTTGGTAATAAGACCTGAAACCAATTTTGTGAATGTTGGAGAAAGAACCAACGTGACTGGTTCTAAAAAATTTGCCCGATTAATTAAAGAAGAGAAGTACGAAGAAGCATTGTCCGTCGCTCGCCAACAAGTAGAAAACGGTGCACAGATCCTAGATGTCAATATGGATGATGCCCTATTGGATGGCGAAGCGGAGATGGTCAAGTTTTTAAACCTCTTGCAAAGCGAACCGGATATAGCAAAGATTCCGATCATGATCGACTCTTCAAAGTTCTCGATCATTGAAGCAGGATTGAAATGCGTACAGGGTAAATGTATTGTAAACTCCATTTCATTAAAAGAAGGGGAAGAAAAATTTATAGAACAAGCAGTCATCTGTAGAAGTTTTGGGGCAGCTGTCATTGTGATGGCGTTTGATGAACAGGGACAAGCAGATACTTATGAGCGTAAAGTAAATATTGGCAAACGCGCTTATGAGATTCTTACTAAACAGGTAGGCTTTCCTCCACAGGATATTATTTTCGACCTGAATATTTTTGCCGTAGCTACTGGACTCGAAGAACACAACAATTATGGTGTAGACTTCATTGAAGCTACCAGAACATTAAAACAAATGTTTCCATTAGCAAAGGTGTCTGGTGGTGTTAGTAATCTTTCTTTTTCGTTCAGAGGAAATGAACATGTAAGAGAAGCCATGCACAGTGTATTTCTTTACCATGCTATCAAGGCTGGTATGGATATGGGCATTGTGAATGCGGGACAACTGGTGGTATACGATGAAATAGAGCCTGAATTAAGGGACTTATGTGAAGATGTTATTCTGAACAGAAACAATGACAACAACGAAGCGACAGAAAAACTAATTGCGTTTGCTGAAACGGTTAAAGAAAAGGGACAAGGAACAAAAGAGCGATCTGAAGAGTGGAGAAAGGGTAGTGTAGAAGAACGACTTAAGCACGCACTGATTAATGGCATTACTGAATATATTGACGCCGACACAGAAGAGGCCAGACAAAAATATCCAAAACCACTGGATGTAATCGAAGGTCCATTGATGGACGGCATGAATGTTGTGGGTGATTTATTCGGTTTAGGAAAAATGTTTTTGCCGCAGGTAGTTAAAAGCGCCCGCGTGATGAAAAAAAGTGTGGCTGTTTTAACCCCCTACATTGAAGCAGAAAAACAAAATGCTTCTTCAGCAGGTAAAATATTATTGGCGACTGTGAAAGGAGATGTACATGATATCGGAAAAAATATTGTGGGTGTAGTACTGGGATGTAATGGATATGAAATCATAGACCTTGGTGTTATGGTTGCAGCTGATAAGATTTTGAATGAAGCTGAAAAACACCAAGCAGATATTATTGGCTTAAGTGGATTAATTACTCCTTCGCTTGACGAGATGGTTCATGTTGCTTCTGAAATGAAAAGACGTGGCATGAAGCAGCCTTTATTAATTGGCGGTGCTACCACATCCAGGATGCATACTGCTTTGAAAATAGCAGAACAGTATGACAATGGTGTTATACATGTATTAGATGCTTCAAGAAGTGTATCGGTAGCTGGGTCATTGTTAAACAAAAACAAAGAGGAGCTTCTTGGAAACATCAAAATTGAATATGCTAAACTTCGTGAAGAGTTTAACAACAAGAAGAACAGCAAGGAATTGCTAACCTATGAGCAGTCGGTCACAAATAAATTCAACATTGACTGGAGCAATACTACATTGAAAACACCAAGCTTCACTGGATATAAGCAGATTGAGGAATTGGATATAGATAAACTAATACCGTACATCGACTGGACACCATTCTTCATTGCTTGGGAAATGCATGGCAAGTTTCCTGCTATTTTAAAAGATGAAGTAATTGGACAGGAAGCAAGTAAGTTATATGATGATGCCAATCGTATGCTTTCCAAAATAGTTGTAGAAAAATGGCTGAGTCCGAAAGCAGTCATTGGATTCTGGCCAGCAAACAGTGATGGTCGTGATAGCGTGCATGTTATAGACGAAAAACAAGGAAACGAATTTCAACTGCAGTTCTTGCGTCAGCAAATGAAAAAAGCTGCAAATCAGCCTAATTTATCTTTGGCAGACTTTATTGCACCTAGCGAATGCAAAAAACAAGACCATATTGGTGCATTTGCAGTAACCATTCAAGGTATAGAACCTCACATCAAACGTTTTGAACAAGAGCATGACGACTACAACAAAATCATGTTGCAGGCATTGGCAGATCGTTTGGCTGAAGCACTTGCAGAATACCTTCATGCAGAAGTCAGAACAACATACTGGGGATACGCTGTAGATGAAAATTTATCAAACGAAGAGTTGATCAAAGAAAAATATACAGGTATCAGGCCAGCACCTGGGTACCCAGCTTGTCCCGATCATACTGAAAAACACAAACTGTTCAAGCTTTTAAATGCAACTGCTACAACAGGCATTGAGCTAACGGAATCATTAGCCATGTATCCTGCATCCTCAGTCTGCGGTTGGTATTTTTCACACCCTGAATCAAAATATTTTGGTGTGGGCAAAATCACCCAAGATCAATTGAAGCATTATGCAGACAGAAAAGCTATAGCTATAGCTGAGGCAGAAAAATGGTTGAGACCAATCTTAGACTAAAAGATTTCTATGCGTATCATTTCCTATAATGTAAATGGCATTAGAGCAGCAATCAAAAAAGGATTTATTGATTGGCTTAAAACAGATCCTGCAGATATAATTTGTATACAGGAAACAAAAGCAAAAAAAGAGGATGTTGATGTATCAGCAATTAATGCATTAGGTTACCACGATTACTGGTTCAGTGCCAGCTCAAAAAAAGGATATAGCGGTGTTGCAGTTTTTACAAAGCAAGAACCGGACAAAGTAGTATATGGAAATGGCCACCAACAAAGTGATGATGAAGGAAGGGTTATCCAGTTGACTTTTGGAAAACTATTACTTATCAATGCCTATTTCCCATCAGGCACATCTGGGGATGAAAGACAGTCCTTTAAAATGGAGTGGCTCCGTGAATTACTTCCCTATTTGAATAAGATCAAAAAGAAATGCGAAGGGGTTATACTTTGTGGTGATTACAACATTGCACACAAAGAAATTGATATTCACGATCCTAAAGGAAATAAAAATACAACTGGATTTCTCCCTGAAGAAAGAGCATGGATGGATGATTTTTTTGCATCAGGATGGACAGATTCATTCAGAGCAATACATCCAGAACCACATCGTTATTCCTGGTGGAGTCAGCGTTTCCCAAGTGTTCGATTAAATAACAAGGGTTGGAGGATAGACTACATCAATGTTACTAATGAGCTTAGTTCAAAAATCAAAGACGCTGAAATTTATCCAGATGTAAAACACAGCGATCATTGTCCCGTTTACCTAAAGCTTGATTTATAATTCATCTTTCACATGATTCTTTACAACATCACCTATATGGTTTCTCATGCTATTCATGATGAGTGGCTAACATGGATGAAAACAGAACACATGCCTGAAATTATGTCTAGCGGCCTGTTTGAGCGAAATCAATTGCTCAAACTATTAGAAGTTGATGAACAAGAAGGGGTGACTTATGCTGCACAATTTTATACCACCTCAATTCAAGAATACAATACATATACCACCAAGTATGCGCCAGCACTACGTTTGCAAGCAAATCAAAAATGGGGTGATCAAGTGTTAGGCTATAGGACAATTATGGAGATTGTGCAATAAGTGTGGAAAAATAGGAGCTAAATAATGGCTAAAATGCAGTGTAGGACTGCTTTTTAGCGGAAAAATACCAAGAAAAAAATTTTTGTTTATTAAAAAAGCGTCTAAATTTGTTTCATACAAACCAATTAAATTTTCTTTTATGAACAAAGCTGAATTGATCGCGAAACTCGCTGATGATGCGGGTATCACAAAGACACAAGCAAATGCTGCTCTTGATTCTTTTATCAGTGCAATTACCAAAACTTTGAAAGGTGGTGGTAAAGTTACACTTGTTGGTTTCGGTACTTTCTCTGTAACCAAGAGAGCTGCTCGCAATGGTCGTAACCCACAAACTGGCGCAGTTATCAAGATCAAAGCGAAGAAGGTTGCACGCTTCAAGGCTGGTAAGGAGCTTTCTGCGAAGATCTAATTGCATCAAAAAAATTAAAAAAGCAAGACGCTTGCGTGTCTTGCTTTTTTTTTCGATTAACTAAATTAAACTATATACAATGGGAAGAGGCGACAAAAAAACCAAGAAAGGAAAGATTTTCAAAGGATCATTTGGAAAAGCTAGACCAGCAAAAACAACAAAAAAAGCTGCTCCTGCCAAGAAGGCATAAGTTCGGATTAGTAATTAGTATATAGTATGTATGCTATTGCTAATTACTAATTTCATTTAGTCTCTAATAAGATTAAGGTGCAAGTCGGCATACCTGCCAATTATCATCAACTAGTTCGTACAAAATTCTGTCGTGTAGCCTGCTGCTTCTACCCTGCCAGAACTCAATACGTACAGGCTTTACACGGTATCCACCCCAATGTGGTGGACGTGGAATTGGCGTTTGACTATACTCAGCAGTAATTTTTTCTAAAGCCTGTTCTAATACAGATCGATCTGTAATCTTTTGACTTTGTGGAGATGCCCATGCTCCAAGTTGGCTACCGACCGGCCTGCTTTTAAAATAGGCATCACTCTCTTCATCTGCAACTTTATTTGAAATTCCCTCAATGCGCACTTGCCTTTCTAACTCTTTCCAAAAAAATAACAAAGAAACAAACTGTTGCTGTTCCATTTGCTTTCCCTTATCGCTATTGTAGTTAGTAAAAAAAACAAAACCTCGCTCATCAAAACCTTTCAGTAAAACAATCCTTGACGAGGGTCTTCCTTCTGCTGAAACAGTAGATAATGCCATAGCATTCACTTCATCTATAGCAGAACCCACAGCTTCATCCCACCATGTAGCAAATTGAGCAAGTGGATTTTTAGCTACTTCAGTTTCGGTAAGTGATTTTAATTGATAATCTTTTCGAATATCGGCAATTGACATGTGCTATTCTTGTATTTATTGAACAAGCGTTCCAACTTTCTCTCCACAAACTAAACGCTTGAGATTTCCTTCCTCATTCATGTCAAACACAATAATGGGTAGTTTGTTTTCCATGCATAACGTAAACGCTGTCATATCCATGATCTTGAGGTTCTTATCGATACACTCTTTAAAAGAGATGTTATCATACTTAACAGCGGTAGGATCCTTTTCAGGATCTGCAGTGTAAATGCCATTAACACGGGTGCCTTTCAAAATGACATCTGCTTCAATTTCGATAGCACGAAGTGAGCCAGCAGTATCTGTGGTAAAATAAGGGTTACCCGTACCAGCACCAAAAATAACGACACGGTGCTTTTCCAGGTGTCGGATGGCTCTTCTTCTAATATAGGGTTCTGCAACCTGCTCCATCTTGATGGCACTCAATAAACGTGTATACATGCCTTGCTTTTCAAGCATGGCCTGAATAGCCATTCCGTTGATAACGGTTGCCAACATTCCCATATAATCTCCATGAGCTCTTTCAATACCAGTCTCAGACTCATTCATACCCCTATAGATATTACCACCACCAATAACGATAGCGACTTCAACACCTAAATCGACAATACTCTTGATTTCCCTAGCATAGCGATTAACCATAGCAGGGTCTATTCCAAAGCTGTTATCTCCCATGAGAGATTCTCCCGATAACTTAAGCAGGATTCGTTTGTATACAGGTTGCATAGTGCGAATATACAAAAAGGGTCTTCATGATGAAGACCCTTTTCTGTTTATTGGAAAACCAATTAAAAATTATCCTAAAGCTACACGCTTGAATGAAACTACTTTCAGGTCGCTGTCTTTTGACTTGATGTAATCACCGACAGACATACCGCCATCCTTAACAAAAGCTTGGGCAGTTAGTGTGCTCTCTTTAAAGAAAGCATTCATTTTGCCTTCAGCAATTTTAGCAAGCATTTCTTCTGGTTTACCGGCCATTTTTGGATCAGCCTTGATAACATCTAAAACAATTGCCCTTTCTCTGTCAATTACTTCCTGAGATACAGAAGAAGCATCTACTGCTACAGGGTTCATGGCAGCAATTTGCATTGCGATATCTTTTCCAACTTCAGCGTTTGGCTTGTTGAATCCTACCAATACACCCATTCTGTTTGCACCATGGATATAAGATGAAACGAATTCAGCATCAATACGCTCAAATTTAGAAACACCAATTTTTTCACCGATACTGGCCAACTTATCGTTTACCAAATCAGCAATTTTTACACCATTGATAGCCACTGCATTCAATTCATCAACTGATGTAACATTGTTAGCGATAGCAGCATCAATAATGCTTTCAGCAAAAGCAATAAAGTCGGTGTTCTTACTCACGAAATCAGTTTCGCAACTCACGCAAAGAGAGATACCAGTTTTGTTATCTGCAGTTGTTTTTGCAAAAACTACACCTTCCTTTGCATCACGATCGCCACGAAGAGCAGCAACTTTCTGACCTTTCTTTCTCAACCAATCAATTGCCTCTTCAAAATCGCCGTTGGTTTCTGTGAGTGCCTTGCGACAATCCATCATACCTGCACCTGTCATCTGACGCAGCTTGTTGATTTCAGCTGCTGTGATATTTACTGTTGACATATTTAATCTCCGGCTTTGCAATCATTACTGATGCAAAACACTGTGTTTATTGTTAATTAAATAATAAGACAAGATTACTTCTTCTGAGCTGGCTTTCTACCACCGGTTCCTGCAGAAGGAATTCTACGCTTTGGCGCACTTTTTCCTTTCTTACCACCTTCAGCATCACCATCTTCATCCACAGAGAACTTCACTGTTTGCTCGTTAGATTCTTCTGCTTCATCTTCTTCAGACTTTTCAGCCTGACGCTCAGCTAAACCTTCAGCAATTGCAGCAGTGATGTAATTGGCGATGATGGCAATTGACTTTGTTGCATCATCGTTCGCTGGAACTGGGAAGTCAACTTTGTTTGGATCACAATTGGTATCTACCATTCCAAATGTAGTAATACCCAAACGCTTAGCTTCAGCCATAGCGATGTGCTCATGTCCAATATCAATGATGAACAAAGCAGCGGGGATACGGCCCAATTGAGCAATACCACCCAATACTTTTTCCATTTTGTCCTTATCGCGAGACAACTGTAATCTCTCTTTCTTAGTGATGCTGTCGAAGCTTCCATCATTCAACATCTTTTCGATGCTCTGCATTTTCTTTACAGACTTACGAACAGTGTTGAAGTTGGTAAGCATACCACCTAACCAACGCTCGGTTACGTAAGGCATGTTGACTTTCTTCGCACATTCAGTCACGATTTCTTTGGCTTGCTTCTTTGTTCCTACGAACATGATCTTCTTACCACTTTTCGCGATGTTCTTTAGCGCAAGAGCTGTTTCCTGCAAGCATTCTACAGTCTTGTTCAAGTCGATAATGTGAATGCCTTTCTTCTCAGCATAGATGTAAGGCAACATTTTTGGATTCCACTTTTTACGGAGGTGACCAAAGTGAACACCGGCTTCAAGAAGTTGCTGCTGCAGTGTAGTATTATTTTCCATTGTATAAAGTATGTTTTTATTCTTGATTGGGAATAGCTGTTAACGCTTGCTGAACTGGTAGCTTCTTCTTGCTTTCTTCTTACCGAATTTCTTCCTTTCAACACCTCTTGGATCCCTTGTAAGTAAGCCTACAGCTTTCAAAGCTGGCTTGAACTCAGGATTGAGGTTGATCAGAGCACGGGCAATACCCAACTTCGATGCTTCAGCCTGGCCTTTTTTACCACCACCTGCTGCATTAATTTTGATATCGTATTTACCTACGCCATCAACTGTGATGATGGGAAGTTCCACCTGGTTCTGTAAGTATACCTGTGGAAAATATACTTTATAATCATGGTCGTTAATAGTGATGTTACCATCCCCTTTGCTGAGGAATACCCTGGTAACCGCTTCTTTTCTGCGACCAAGTCCGTTTTTTTGTTTTTCCATTATTGTTGAATTGAAATGGTTTGTGAATTAGAATTTGAAAGGTGTTGGTTGCTGTGCAGTATGCGGATGCTCAGCACCAGCGTACACAAACAATTTCTTAAACATCTTGCGACCCAGTCTGTTCTTTGGCAACATGCCCTTTACAGCCCTTTCTACAATTTGCTCAGGACGACGCTTGATCAAATCCTTTGCAATTTCAATTTTCTGACCTCCAGGATAACCAGTTACGTGCTGGTATTCTTTGTCGTTGAACTTGTTACCAGTGAAGATAACTTTCTCAGCATTGATCACGATAACGAAGTCTCCGCAATCAACATGGGGCGAATAATACGCTTTGTTTTTCCCGCGTAATACTGAAGCAATTTTGCTACAGATTCGTCCCACAGTTTGATTGGTCCCGTCAACAACGTGCCATTTACGTTGCACGGAAGCTGCATTTGCATGCTTTGTGGTGAAATGTAATTTACTCATGTGTTGTTTTTTTTGGAGCCATGCTCCTGTTATAAAATAAGTCCCCGCCATCCCGGAGACTACCCATATTTGATTATGGGAGTGCAAAGTTAGTAAAGAAGGAGACCAAAAACGAAGAAAAAGGCCTCTTTTTTCAAAGAGGCCTTCATAATTAATTGATTTTCAATAAATATTTTGATGCAAAATAAATATTCATCAAAAAACAGGGTAAGAAATGCGGGCTTTGACCACCTGAGAGTCGGCAAAACCATAACCGGGACTCATAAACTTGATGAAAGGAATGGCCATACTGACGAGCGTATTGTATCTTTTATAGTCTTCCAGCACTGAAAAAAGCTCCTTGCTTTTACCATAGGGCCCCTCATAATCCATGATCAAGAGTTTTTTACCATAGGGCATCATTTTGTATTGAATTTTTTCACTCGGACCAGTCGGCGTGTAATTGTTAACCCCTACTGAAGCAAACAAGGCGACTTCATTCTGATTAACGCGCTGTGTGTAGAAAATACGTACTCCATTATAATCAGCCTTTCTCTTTTCGGCATAGGCAATCAACTCATCAAATATTTTTTTTGTCTCTTCCGCTTCATTAGCTTTTGCAACAACTTTAGATTGGAAAAGAAAAGAACTATCCGTTACTGTTGTGGTAAGAATATTGTAACCATAAACGTAGGTAGTCGTTTTTAATTTTTCACCTAAATCTGTAATAGCAGTTGCAGCAGTCACAGCAAGATCATCTCCAGGAATAGGTAAACGGGACTGCTCATAGCGATAAACAATTTTAGTGAGCTTAGAATCAGTGGTATCAGGACTCACAACAATGTGTAAGGGTATTGTTTTATTTTCTTTGGTATGTACAAATATGAACTCAAATGGATTTGCCTTTTCAATACTAAGCGTATAACCTTGTTCTTTTTTAGGAGTATACCATTGATCGACCTTCTCCATTTGTTCAAATTCCATCATTACTCTTTCAATGGGCAAGGGTACTTTCACAACCAATTCTTTTTGTGCAGGAACGACTGCAAAAATTACTGCTAGCAATACAACCAAACCAATAACCAAAAATTTCAGCTTGCTTTTCATGTTCACTTTTTTTACTTGTTTATGGAATGTATAATTGTTGCTTTATCATTATTTCTAATCACCCAAATTTTTTCTTTATCTGCATGCAATTTTCTGACTTGTCCTTTCAAACTTAAACCAGGCAACAGGTGATGTACAAATTTCGTGCCACCTTTATTGATAAGTAACGACCCAAAATCAGCATCGTTTCTGCCCAACTGTACATTGTTCTCATAAAAATTTCCAGCCAAAACTATATCTGGTAAACCATCAAGATTTAGATCTTGCACAACGCCAGTTTTTAAAGGTGATAGCTGTAATTGCCAAGGCAGCCGAAGATTGGTAAAATTACCTTCCCCCTCATTTATGAATAACATACTACGCATCTCTGTGGCTATCCACTTTTGAGCATCCGCTAATTTTTCACTGGTAAATATTTCCTGTAAAGATGCTTTTGCAAAATCTTCAGCATATAAAAACTTTTTCTTCAGCTGCGGCATTTGTCGTTCTAAGTCTGACTTCACAGCAAAACATATTTCTTTGCCAGTAACATAATAGGTAACAATCTGCTCTTTTACACCATTGTTGTCGAAATCATTGAAGTACATACTGACAGGTTGATTGGCACTTGCTTTTAACCTGCTGTTTTCACCCAGATTACCTGCCACCAAATCCATATCGCCATCATTATCAATGTCCACTGGCAAAACAAAATTCCACCAACCATTATCTGAAACCGACTTCCCTTTAAACTGATTACCTTCCGCATACATTATAGTTACTGCACCCCACTCTTTTGCCAACACCAAATCAAGTTGTTGGTCTCCGTTCATATCTGCCCACACTCCATCTGTCACCATCCCTGCATCAACCAACTCAGGCGCATAAGTAGTAGTCACGTCTTTAAACCGCCCACTACCATCATTCAACAATAATTTAGAAGACACAGTTTGTCCGTATGCAAATGGCATGTCTCTTGCACCTACAAACAAATCGATTTTACCATCTTTGTTGAAATCATTTGCACTGATGCAGGAAACTGTAAAATCAAATACCGGAAACGCATCTGCCAGCTTTGAAAACGCTTTACCATTTTTATTCAAGTAGACTCTTGGCGTCAAATAAGGTGTAACGCCATAATATTCATTACCTCCAGATGCAACGACTAAATCTTTCCAGCCATCATTGTTGAGATCAACAAAAAGTGCATCAATATCTTCGTAGGTGCTATCATTATCTAAATCAGGAATGTGAAACGAGTTCCACTGAGCTTTATCAGCAATCAGTAATTTACTTTTTTTACCCTTAGAGGAACCAAAAAATAAATCATCTACACCATCATTATTAATGTCTCCCATGGCAAAGGCAGGCCCTTCGGTCGACAACATATGCGGCAACAAAGGCTCACGATCAAATTCATTAAATCTGTTTTCTTCATGATTCAACAAATCAACAGGTGATTCAACCCATTGCTCATAATGATCAACTGAACTATCCCCCCACTTTTTATAATCATAGTTAGCCAACCCTTTCTGATAAACAAGTTGTATCATAGACTGATTTAATCCGGTTATAATAGTTTGATAAGTATTATCCGGCCAAATTACTTGTATAGAATCAATATTATTGTTACCAAATCCAATATGCAAAGGAAGCTCCATACTCGATTGAAATCCCCTCACTGGAAATTTCTCATACATCGATCTTTCTGATTGATAATAGACAATAGCTTTTGCACCAATAGCATTTTTGTTTCTTGCATCACCTTTCAATTGCAATTGAATTGAACGATGTGCTGTATCGCCGCTGTTATTCTTATAGACAAGTGGTGCATCATCAATATTATTAACGATAATATCTAAGTCGCCATCATTATCAAAATCAGCATAGGCCGCTCCATTAGAAAAAGTCTCTTTGTCATTTTGAATAGCAGCACCAATATCTTTGAACTTCAATTCATCCTGGTTCTGGAAAAACTTGTTTTTTAATTTTATCTGTGGGAATTTTTCAATGATTTGCATTTCTTTTTCAGACATTTCTCCTGCACGAATCTTCGACTGTATATCATCGTTAGAAATGAAATTAACATAGTCGATATCATTCAACCTTCTTGGGATACCGTTAGAAACAAACAAGTCCTTTTTCCCATCATTATCAAAATCAACCCATAATGGCGCCCAAGACCAATCCGTAGCATGCACACTAGCGTATACACCAACTTCACTGAACAACCCATTTCCACGATTCAATTGCAAATTATTTCTGGCGTATTGGTGGTTATACCCATAACGCAATTTCATGTTAAACAGGTTGTATTCATCTTCTCCTAATGAACGCTTTAAGATATAAGGATCTTCGGGAAGCATATCCATGGAAACAATTTCAGGCAAACCATCATTGTTCACATCAGCAGCATCAACACCCATAGAAAATTGGGATGTGTGCATGATTGCCGAATCTAGTGTCTCTATGAAACCACCTTTCTTGTTGTTGATGTAGAGATAATCATTCTCGTGAAAGTCGTTACCAATATAAAGATCTGGATATCCATCCAAGTTGATATCAGAAACAACAATTCCTAAACCGTATCCAATCACTGACGAATTAATACCAGCAGCCTGAGTCTCGTTTATGAATTTACCATTTACATTTCGATAGAACCGATCTCCAGAAAGACTATCGTAGCTATTGACATAAGAGGGGCGTGCATTAAATGTGCTGTTGTATCGCAATGAGTGATTCAAAAGGTACATGTCTAAGTCGCCATCCAAGTCTTGATCAAAAAAGGCAGCCTGCGTGCTAAATCCATTGAAGGACAAACCATAGGCATTCGCTTCTTCTGCATAAACAGGAATACCATCAGCATTTATTCCTTTACAAACTAGCAATTGATTTCCTTGCTGAAGGTTTTCATAATTACCAACACGACAAACATAAAGATCAAGTAAGCCATCCTGATTGATATCAACAACTGAAACGCCAGTCGACCAACCACCATCTTGAGGAATTTTCGCAGCCTTTGTTACATCTTTAAAGTGAATATCTCCTTCGTTCAAAAAAAGTTTGTTCTCACCTTGGTTCGCACTAAAAAACACATCAATTTTCCCATCGTTATTAAAATCCGCTGTTGCAACACCCGCACCATTGTAGAAATACATATAAGTGAGCATATTCACTTTTGCATTGGGCTTCAGGTTATTCGCAAAATAGAGACCTGTTTTTTCTTTTTCCAATACTTCAAACAATGGTTTCGCTTGTTGCTTACAGCCATAAGCAAAAAGAATAGAGAATACAAGCAGTTTAGAAAAATTGCTCATTTGTTGTTGTATTGATAGATGATTGGCAGACTGTTATTTTGCACAAACAGAAAAGAAGGTTTACCGTTAAGCTGAATAGGCTTGATATCTCTAGTTTCACCAATAATTTTGATGCCTGATTGCGCTGTCTGCATGAAACTGAAACTCCTTTTCCCGTTATTCACTAATACTCCTCCATAACCTGCATCCATTCTAGAGAATTGCGGGAGCCAGTCGTACTGATTAAAACCCAACAACAAATCGATTTTACCATCTGCATTAACATCAGCTGTTTGAATAGCAGTTATTGATGAAACCTGTGCGTCAAAAGGTAAAACCTGCACGGTAAACTTACCACCACCTTCGTTCCAGGCAATACAAGAAGATGAATAATTATAGACAGCTACCTGACTTGACTTGATTAATTCAGGACTAAACAATTCCTGAATAGATTTGTCTGCATACGCATCATGTCTAAGATTCTGTTTCTTCAATGAAGGTATCTGGTCAGTCAGTTCTTTTTTTAGAAATACAGGAACATCCTTATTGTTGATGGTTCTGGTAAAGATAACCTGCCGATTAGCAGATTGATCAAACTGATTCACCCACATCTTTACAGGATGCTTTTCATCTGGTCTTAAATAATGATTACCTCCATTGTTGCCCAACACCAAATCAAGATCACCATCACCATCTAAATCAGCTGTTGTGACAGCTCTCCACCAACCCATATAGGACGATAGGTTTGAATTCATAGGTGTATATACCCCAGATTTAAATTCATAGATCTCAATACCTGTCCATTCCCCTACCAACACCAATTCATCTTGCTTGTCACCATTAACATCTGCATAAACTGCACTGGTATACATGCCAGGCTTAACCTGTGCAATAACTTTTTGCTGCACTGAAAAATTACCTTGGCCGTCGTTACTATAAAAAGCGACTTCCGGCATAAGTCCATATTGCACTGGAACCGAACAACTGGCTGTAAATATATCTTCATCGCCATCTCCATCAACATCCTTTATCAATACAATACTTGTATTACCAATAGCTGGAGGGAAAGCATTTTCTTTCTTAGAAAAATTTCCCTTGCCATCGTTTAGATAAAGACGGTGGGTCATGGGTTTAGATAAAGTTGGTCGGTTATTTCCACCAGAGCCTACAAATAAATCCAAATCTCCATCGTTGTCAACATCAAAAAAAGTTGCTGCAACATCTTCCGGTTCCCTTTCCTGTTGAAAAAATTCTTCATTGGTTTTCTTAAAACCGTTAGTGGTTTGCACATATAATTTTGCTGCATGAGATGTAGCGCCTCCAATAAAAACATCATCACGACCATCACCGTTAACATCTGCAACTGCAGCACGCGGACCTTCTCTTGAAATCAAACGCGGAATATTTCTTTCCTGATAAATGTCAACATAATTATCTTCTTCTGGCACCTCTAATGCTCCTTCAAGAACTGATGTAAATAAGGATGGAGTTGAAATTGATTGTTGAATAGCTTGATCATCTTTTGAAGGAGAGAATAGATATACAGAATCAGCTTTTAAATTCGTGATGGTTCTGTAGGTTGAATTCGGCCAATAAATTTTTATAGAATCGACTTTAGGATTTTGGCCCAAGCCAAATAAGATTTTTAAATCGACAGAAGATTGAAATCCTCTGTTAGGGATCAGTTCTCGTGTCTGTTTGTTTCCATTCTGGTAGAGCTCCACTTTTGAACCAATGGCAAAACGATTTGGTGTATCGGCAGATAGTTGAATACCAATGTAATGGTGATTATAAATTTCTCTACTATTATTTTTATAAATAAATGCAGGCTGATTCAAATTATTAACAACCAAGTCAAGGTCGCCATCATTATCCAAATCACCATAGGCAGCACCATTAGAGAATGATGTGGTGGTTATACCAGTTGAATCACCAGCATCATCAAACTTAAATTCGCCTTTATTTAAGAACAGTTTATTTTTAATGGGGCGCGAAGGCATTTTTTTAATCACTTCTTCAACTTCCTCTTTTTCTCCTGTTACAACCATTCTTTGTACAACTTCATCCGCAAAGAAGTCGATAAAGTCCTGATCCGTCAAATCATGATAGATCCCATTACACACATAAATATCTTTCAAACCATCATTATCTACATCAAACAACAAAGCGCCCCAGCTCCAATCAGATGCAGCAACACCACCATAGTGAGCAACATCACTGAACACACCATTGCCATTATTTTTTTGCAAGGTATTTTGCATATACTGGTAATAGAAGTCGGACTTTATCTTGTATTTAAACACATCATAACTTTCAAACGATGTGGTCATTTTTAGTCGTTTGTCGTCATCTGGGAGCATTTCAGTAACAAAGATTTCATTTGCCCCATCATTGTTCAAATCTGCCATATCAGCACCCATAGAGGAATGACTGAGGTGTTGAACACGCTGTGTAAGCTCATCTTTGAATGTTCCATTTCCTTGGTTGATATACAAATAGTCTCTTTCAAAAAAATCGTTACTTACATAAATATCTGGTTTCAGGTCTCCATTTACATCACCTACTGTTACACCAAGTCCGAAACCAATCAAACTGCCATAGATACCAGCCTGTTCACTTACATCAACAAATTTTCCGCCATCATTTCTCAATAATTTATCACCTCCACCTTTGAGCTGTTCTGCAACCGGCCAGTCTTTTGCTCTCAGCTCTCGTTTATTAGAATAATTAAGTGTATTAACAGGAATAAAACTGTTATTCAAAATATAGCAATCTAAATCACCATCAGCATCATAATCAAAAAATGCAGCATGCGTTGTAAACCCATCATCATTTAAACCATAAGCTGCAGCTTGCTCAGTAAAATGCATTTTACCATCGTTGATCCACAATTCATTTTCGGTATCAACCCCCGACTGATAACCAGCATTACAAACATAAATATCAAGAAAGCCATCCTGGTTGATATCAACCATGGCTACTCCTGTGCTCCACTTTTTCTTTTCTTTAAAACCTGCAGCCAATGAGACATCCTCAAATTTCCAGTCCCCCTTATTCAGATATATTTTGTTTGATCCCATATTGGCAGTGAAGAAGACATCTGCAAGTCCATCATTATTTAAATCACCTATGGCAACGCCACCTCCATTGTAAAAATTTCTATAGTTAAAGATGTTAAACTCTTTGGTATTGACTGTTTTGTTTTCAAAATCAATACCTGTTTTCTTCATTTCCTCTAATAAAGGTGTTGAAGAATTATTGCAAGAGCAAATAAGTAGAACCAAAGCCAAAGTATAAATCCTAACCACGTTAAAATGATTTGTAATTACTTTTAGGAAGAGCACAAATTTACTTGATTAACTATTAAGACTTCCCTAAATAAAGAAAGGCCGTTGTACAACGGCCTTTCGAGTTATCAAGATTAGATTATATTAATAACCAGGATTTTGAGACAAGTTAGGGTTTACAGCGAGCTGCTCACTTGGAATAGCGAACAACAAACGCTCATCACCAGATGCTGGCTTTTCAGTCCATGCACCCAAGAACTTACCAAAACGAATCATGTCATTTCTTCTCCAACCTTCCCAGTACAACTCACGGCTTCTTTCATCAAGAAGATTGTCAAGTGTAAGAGAAGCGAAAGGAGTAGCCCCACGCTTGGTACGGATGATGTTAACGATTTCAAGACCTTCAGCAGCTTTACCTGTTCTGAGCAAAGCCTCAGCTTTCATCAACCATACGTCGGCGGCACGGAAGATTACGTATTCGTTTTCAGCTGGAAACTCAACTTGATAGTCAGGTGCGTATTTCACAACACGGATACCTGTGATTTCAAGATCGTTACCAGTTTCTTTTAATTTAACTGTTTTGGTATAAGACAGGTTGTTACCTTTTCTGTCTTTTAAAGCAGCACCTGTTTGGTCGAACTGTTGACCTTGAAGTAGACCAACTTTCAAACCTGAAACATCAGTTACACCAGGATAGTCAGCAGTCAAACGCTTATCACCTGCTTCAAAACGATCGTAAGTTTCAGCAACAGTTGTGAAACCATTCCAACCACTAGGACGCTGGTTGTAGTGCAAAGTGCAATACCAACGAGACTGGTTGTTACCACCACGAAGACCGTTTGTATTTTCAAGTGCGTAAATCATTTCTTTTGACTTGCTAGAGTTAGCTGGACCAAAAGCATCGAAGTAGTTGTCATCTAGCTGGTATCCGCTTGCCAAAATTTGATCAGCAAGTGTGATAACTTGATTCATGTCACCTGCATCAAATGTCGGAGTCTTTCTGCTTCCAGCATAAACACCTTTATTTAAGTACATTTTCATCATCAATGCACGAGCAGCATCTTTATTTGCTTTGATGGCTGAACCAACAGGCAAGTTAGGAAGTGCTTCAGTCAAGTCTTTCATGATGAAATCGAAAGCATCTTTGCCCTTTAATACTTCTGGAAGAACCGTTACTTTGTCGAGGTCAGTTCTCACAGGAACTTGATCCCAACCATCAAGGATACACCACATAGACAATGCGCGGATGAACTTAGCTTCAGCAGCTTGTTGAGCTGAAGGATTCAAAGCAAGCACGTTAGATGCAGCATACTGCGCTTGAAGCAATTCACGATACGTGTCGCGGAGGAAAAGGTGGTCAGCATCCCAGTTGTGGCTGTGCAATACACGCCATACACCGTTATCGTCCCAGTCCGGACCTCTTGTAGGGCCGATAGTTTCATCTGTTGTGTGCTGTGAAGCAGCCCAGAATCTTGATTGATCCTGGAATGGGTTGTTCAGCGCATTGTAAGCACCTTGAAGTACGTCCGCAACATTTACACCGCCTTCAGCAACTGCTTCTACGCCACCCCTGTATTTTTCTTCCAACTTGGAGCAAGATGCAAGCACTATAGCTCCAACGAAGAGGATCAGAAGTTGTTTGATATTCATAATCGTTTGTTTTTAATTTAATTATAGTCCAAATGAAACACCTAAGAGAATGGTTCTTGCTGTTGGATAAGGGCTGTATTCGATACCGAAAGAAGGAATACCATCAACTTGCTTGTCAACGTTTACTTCAGGATCGAAACCAGAGAACTTCGTAATTACGAAAAGGTTTTGACCAGTCAATGAAATGTTTACGTTACGGAAAGTCTTACCGATGTTACCAACATTATAAGACAAAGTAGCGTTAGCAAGCTTCAAGTAGTTACCACTTTCAAGGTAACGGGTTGAAGGTGCAATTGCATTAGAGATTGCTTCTTGGGTTTTACCATCAGCAACCAATGATTTTGCAATATTTCTTGTACCGAGGTTACCAATAGGAACAACGTCAGTCAATGTCTCATTGTAAATCATATGCCCGAATGCACCGTTCATATTGATAACAGCAGAGAACTTCTTATAGTTCAAATCTGTAGTAATACCTAACAAAGTAGTTGGGTTAGGGTTACCAGAGTAGAACAATTTGTTACCATCATTGGTATAAATGCTCTGACCGTTAGCATCGATTCCTTCGAATTGACGTAAGTAGAACACGTTAAGTGGTTGACCACTTACGAGACGCTGAACACGAGCACCAGATACACCCTGTCCACTCAAAGCACCAGTCTCGAAGAATTGGTTACCGAAGTCTCTAAGTTCATTCTTAAGGAATGAAGCATTAACACCCGCATTCCAAGAGAAGTCTTTTCCACGAACGATAGCAGCATTCAAAGCAAACTCAACACCAGTGTTGAAGATGTTACCTGGAAGGTTGATCCAGTACTTAGCAGAACCGGGAGGACCAGGTTGTGCAACGATTTGCTCGAACAATACTTTTGTAGATGTCTTTTGGAACCAATCGATAGTACCCCAAACGCGATCTTCGAATAATCCGAAGTCAGCACCAACGTTAATCATATCTGACTGCTCCCAAGTAAGATCTGGGTTACCGAAGTTAGAACGAGTTACGTCGTTAGGACCATTGATTTGATAACGGTTCAAAGAAGCTGCAGCAGGGAACTCCTGGTTACCAGTTCTACCCCAACCTGCACGAATCTTTAAGTTGTTAACCACTTTGCTGTTAGCAAGGAATTTCTCGTTTGAAAGGTTCCAAGCCAATGCAAAAGATGGGAAAACACCATATTTGTTGTTAGCACCAAATTTGCTAGATCCATCAGCACGTACTGTTCCAGTCAATACCAAACGGTCTTGCCAGTTGATAACGGCACGAGCAAAATAAGATTGCAATTCAGTAATTGGACCAGCTCCAGAACCGATACCACGACGAGCGTTTGGCGCATTCTGAAGATAGTTATAGTATGACAAACCTGGGAAATCAGCAAAATCAGAACCTGACATACCATAAGAAAGGTTGTCGTACTTCATGTACTCATAACCAGCAACTGCATTCAAGTTAATGTCTGAAGTGATTTGGTTATTGTAGCTCAAAGTATGTGTCAATTGTTGAGTGCTTTGCTCAGCTGTTCCAACTGAAGCAGAACCCAAGTTACCTTGGTAGTTCAAGAAACGCTTGATTTCGTTCTTTCTTACACCAACACCTTTACGTACTGAGTAAAGAAGACGATATTCAAAATTGTCGTTGAACTTATAGTATGGAGAAACACTTGCAAGTACTTCTGTAGTTGCAACGTTATCATCATACGCTTCAATCATTGACAAAGGATTGATACTTGTGTTACCGAACTGAGGAATTACAATTGGCGTACCATCTGCATTTCTCAATGGGTGAGTTGGGTTCCACTGTAAAGCATGACCTATCAAGCTACCCTGGAAACCAGCGTTGTTTGAAATTGGTGCAATATTTTCAGTGCTCTGAGCAGTAAAGAGGTTGAAATCTAATCCAAGCTTTTTGCTGTCTAAGAATTTATAAGAACCACTCAAGCTAGCAGTTGCTCTCTTAAGACCTGATTCTTTAATAATACCCTGTTGATCAGTTAATCCAACAGAAAGACGATATTTACCTGCATCGTTACCACCACTTACAGAAGCATTGTAATTCTGAGTGATTGCATTTTGCAAGATTGCACCAAGGGCATCTACATTATCACCGTAGTTACCGCTTGTTGCTCCATATTTTGTAAGAGCAGCTCTGTACTCATCACCATTCATAACTTCAAAACGCTTCATGATGCTAGCAACACCTACACCTGCGTTAAAGTCGATTTTTGGAGCACCAGCCTGACCTTTCTTGGTAGTGATCAAGATTACACCGTTAGCACCACGAGATCCGTAGATCGCTGCTGCGGATGCATCTTTCAAAATTTCCATTGAAGCAATATCGTTTGGATTGATAAAGTTCAACGGGTTTGCAGCTGGCATACCACCTAGTGTGTTGCCAAGACCTGGACGAGCATTGCTACCATCCAAAGGAACTCCGTCAACTACATAAAGAGGTTGGTTACTTGAACGAATAGAGGAGTTACCACGGATACGAACTGTTGTTCCACCACCTGGCGCACCTGAATTGTTAATAACCTGAACACCAGCAACCTTACCTTGGATCAACTGATCAGCAGCTGTAAGCACACCTTTGTTGAAATCCTTTGCTTTAACTTGAGCAACAGCACCGGTCTGGTCTTTCTTACGTGCAGAACCATAACCTACAACAACAACTTCGTTGAGGTTAGATCCAGATGAAGCAAGAACAACGTTCATGTTGTCTGTGATGTTAACCTCGACAGTACCGAAGCCAACAGAAGATACAACCAATACTTTAGCATTGGCTGGCACACTGAGCTGGAACGATCCATCAGCTGCAGTTGAAGTTCCTGTAGTGGTACCTTTGGCTGCAACAGAAGCACCAGCAACTGGTGATCCATCTTTGCCATCTGTTACCTTACCAGAAACAGTTTTGTTCTGCGCAACAGCAACCTGAAATGCAAAAAGCATTACCACAGGAAGCAACATTGCTTTGAGTAAACGTTTTGGGGTCATATACAGTGGTTTAAAAGTTTTAGTCTTGCAAAATATGTATTTTTTACATATCCAAACATTCTCGTTTAAATTTTTATAAATTTTCCTTGATTAAAAAGCTAATTAGAAAATTCAATAAAAATTAAACAAAAGGTGTTTTAATTACTAGATACCATCATATAACATTGTAAATGAGGAATTTATAATTTTTATGATGTGTCCAGCCACCCAAAGACAATCATAAATCAAAAATTGCTGCATTGAAAAATTTAAAAATTATTGAAAAAATGATTTTCATATATTGCAAACGTTTGCGAAAATATTTGTTGTTTACAACTAATAAAAAGCCATTTAATTCATGAACAATGGGCTTAGTTGTTATTTTATTTCCAAAACCAAAGTGGACTTTGATGGTACTTCAAAAAAATTGGTTATATCTATTGTGCATGAAGAAAAAATATCAATGCCTTGGGTATTAGCTCCAATAATTTCAGCAAAACGTTTTGGATCTACCGTTGTTATTTTTTCATTCCTATTCATAATCACCATTATTTTTTCACCTTCTGCATATCTAAAATAAACGTAGATATCATTGAATGGAGCAAAGTGTAAGGTCTTCCCTGAAGTCACCGCCTTCGAACTCTTTCTCCAGTTCAATAACTTTTTCATATACACTTGCATGCTGACTTGATCCTGGCTCAATGATTTTGTCTCAAATGCATTCACATCATCTCCATTCCATCCTCCTGGCATATCAGCTCTAATGAATCCGTGATCACCGGGATGCTTTGAATTATCGAGTAATACTTCTGTTCCGTAATACACTTGAGGAATTCCTCTTAATGTCAACAAACATGTCATAGCCATTTTTGTCAGTGCCAGATCATTACCAAGCTGTGTATAGATACGATCCATGTCATGGTTATCTCCAAAAACCAATAATTGATTAGGATTGGCATAAACAAAGTCATTTGCCAGGGATTCATATAAAATATTAAGTCCCTTACCCCAAATTGTTCTATCCTTTTGTTTCAATGCTTCAACCAAAGCTGATTGTACCGGAAAATCCATTGTTGAACCCAAACAACCAGTATAACCATCATGATTCTTCTTACCGGATTGCCAATAAGATGTAATCAGAGGATTTAAACTCCATTCTTCACCAACAATATTAAAATTGGGATACTCTTTCATTATTCTGCATGTCCAATCGTCAAGTAGTTTTTTCATGCTATAGCCATAAGTGTCTAATCGAATCCCTCCTAACTGAAGTGTTTCAATCCACCATATTGTATTTTGAATCAAGTAAGTAGATAAATAAGGATTTGCTCCATTCAAATCAGGCATCGTTTCTACAAACCACCCACGGGTCATCAAATCCCTATCATATTGAGAAGCATTGGGGTCTTGATTTACAGTTCTTGCATGGGTTGTTTGCAACTTAGTATCTGGATAATTAAGCCAATCTTTGAATGGCAAGTCATTCATCCACCAATGACTAGAACCAATATGGTTTAAAACTGCATCAAAAATGAGCTTAATGCCTTTTGATTTAGCCTTTTGAGATAGTTCAATATACTCATCGATTGTCCCAAACCTTGGATCGACTTTATAATGATTGGTTATTGCATAACCATGGTATGAATAAGAGGGCATATCATTTTCAAGTAGAGGTTGGGGCCAAATAGCAGTATATCCCATTTCTTTTAAATAATCCAGCTGATTGATCATGCCTCTAATATCACCACCATGTCTTCCACCTTGATTTGAACGATTGGTCGTTTTTTCTAACATCCCTGAAACTACATCATTGGATGTATCACCATTTGCAAACCGATCAGGCGTAATCAAACAAATCACGTCTTGGCTATCAAACCCTTTTATTAAAGAGGGAAGACTAGCTCTGGATTTTAATTCATAGGGAAAAGTCTGGATGGTTTTCCCATTTTTTAAAAATGAAATAAAAAATTTACCCGGTTTTGTTTTAGCATCTATAAGTAAATTGATAAATAGATAATTGTCTGAATCACCTTTTTTAAACTCAGTAATACGAACTCCTGGATAATTGATTACTGGAATGGTTTTGCCCATTTCTTCTCCATTCACCATAAGTTGGAGTGATGGATCTTTCATGCCAATCCACCAATTCATAGGCTCTAAATGTTTTATTTGTGAATGAATACTTTGATGTAATAAAACACAGCATAATAGGCTAAAGAATACACGAAACATATGCATCTATTTTGAGTAAAGTATAGGATTTAAATGAGTATTTATAATCTCCCCAACTTGAGCTCCCGGGCACCAAGTATTCCAGTCATTGATTTGATTTTCATTTTTTGGAGACGCAAGTTTCATATCTCTATCCATATAAATAATTGTCATCACTTGCCTCATCGTTTTTGTAGTGTTGGCACCAGCTCTGTGAAAAACCCATCCTGAATGAAAACTCACTTCACCCAAATCAAATTTTTCTACTACATGTTTAAAATCTGTCACCTTTAATTTTTGTGCAATCCTAGCTTCACTCTCATCACTAATGGCTAGCTCTCTTCCTTCAACGATAACATGACTACCTGCACTGAACTCAAGTGGTCCCATTTCAATTGGAGTTTCTTGTAAAGGAATCCATGCAGTAACTGTTTTATCAGTAGCCAATGGCCAATAGTATTGATCCGCATGCCAGGGGGTATACCCACCACCAGGTTCTTTAAACAATGCTTGGTCGTGGTACAACCTAACGCCATCGGTTTGCATGAGCGCTGTTGCAATTGCAGCAAGCCGCTTACTAAATACTAACTCACGGATAATGTCATCTTCTTTCCATAAATTGAAAATTTGCAAAAATGCCATGCCATAAGTATCTCTTTGATCAATCGCTTTTTTTTCCTCACTTAGTTCCTCAACCTTTTTATTAATGTGATCAGAAAAAAAGGAAATTGTTTCTTCATTAAGCACTTGTTTTAATTTTATAAATTTATTTCGGGCATAAAAATCAATTTCATCTTGACAAACAACATAATGTTGATTCAAAAATGATGTGATTGTAGATGGAATTAAAGACATAAGCTATATTTTAAATATTAGAAAGTCAAATGCCCCTCATAAGAGGGGCATATTGAATACTAAACTTTAAAAGCACTATTGTTTGATGATTTTATAGGTATAATAACCAGGATTGGTCAAATCAAGTATTATTTTATAAGTACCCGCTTCAGGTAATACTAAATTAGCACCATTGTATTCCAATGAGTTATCGGCATCATTATCTCCTAGATTAATTCCCCAATCACTATTGGCTCTGAATTTAAACTCCTCTCTTCCACCAACAGTAACTGTACCTTCCCATATTCCATTATTGAGGTTCATGCTGATATCACTTGACCAACCTGTAAGACTTCCAATGATTGCCCAGGTTGTTTGCGTAATTGAGAAGGTATTGTCTGTAGTATTAGCATTGATTCTGAAAAAGCCACCTGTACCGGGGAACTTCAAATTACCTCCAGAAGTACTAAGTGAACCGCCACCACCATCACCATAGTTTGTACCATTCCAATCTGCTTGAGAGGTCAACTTAAATTCATAAGAACCTCCAGTATTCACTTGAACAAACCCTTCATGGTTTCCATCATTTTTTGGTGACGCAATCTGTGGAGCATTTCCAGGATTCCATCCTTGATAGTCACCTGCAACCCAAAGTAAACCATACAACTGAATTGGAGTTACCGTGAATTTTCCTGCCTGAAAATCTAACCTGATTTTATATAATCCAGTTTTACTTGGGCCAGGGAAATTATCTGAAAGATTAAATCCAAAATCACCTCCGTTACTTAAACCCACTGCATTGTTATCTTTTACTGAGTATTTTGTACTCCAATCACCATTAACTGGCAGGCATAAATATTGCTGGCCACCTTTCATATAGAAAGTACCCTCATATGTTACAGAGTCAATTCTGGTAAATTCTTGCGATGGTGTAGGAACTGGATTGTTCCAACCACCTGCTGTTGCACTACCAACAAGAAACAATTTATTTGATGCTGGTATTGTCACCTTTGGAGGTGTTACGTAAGGTGTATATTTCAGCGAAATGGCATTTGACAATAATCTTTCATTGTTATTGGCATGAGAAGAGATTATTCTGACTTCCATGTTATACGCCACATTAAATGCAAAACCAAAGCCCAATGCAATTGAGTTCAACTCTTTTGCTGTGAAAGATGCTGAGAGCTTTCCAGATACTTCTTTCTCAGCAGCCTTTGAAAAATTCCTACCAGCAGAATCCACCTGAATAAGGTATTTAACTGTGCTGGAATCTACAGAATAACTGGGGTTGGTCCAGTTAAGCGTTAGCACAGTTTTATTTGAATCAGCAACCACAGGTGCAACAGTAGAAGCTGTTGCAGTCAAGGTTGAGGCAGTTCCTGGTCCATAAATTTCTAATGGGTCAATTTTTTCACAGGACCAAAGACCGGCAATCATGAGCATGATTGCGAAAGCATTTTTTATTGATTGTAAATTCTTTTTCATATTGTTTTATTTACAGCTTATTGTTTGGTAACAGTGAAAACACCATCTTGGAAGTTCACAACTATTTTATAAGAACCGGGAGTAGAGGGACCAACAAACGCGGGGTCAGCATCCTTCTTTTCAAATGTACCGCCGTTAGCATCTCCTTGCACCATATGATATTGAGTTCCCCAAACACCATTATCTTGTAACATTTTGTAAGCTCCACCACCCTTAAAATTAACCACCAACTCATACAAAGTTTCACTCACTTTTGTAAACTTCTGTGTATTAACAAATGGATCTGGCAAAGGATTGTTCCAGCCTGACTCAAATGCATCACCAATTACCCAAAGGTTTCCTTGAGCTGGTATAGGCACTTTAGGAGGAGGTGCAAATGGAGTTACGTTAAAGCGAATTGTATTTGATGTAAGCTTGGTTGCATCCGAACCAAGAGATGCACTGATTCTTGTTTCAATTGCAGCAGATTGACCGAGTGGCAATTTCAAATCACTGAGTACAATATTGAATTCTCTCTGAGAGTACTGAACACTTAAATTGTTGCTAATTGAAATTGATTTCTTATTTGGTCCAGCAAAATTTTTACCAGCCTCATCAATTTCTAATAGATAAGTAACATTCTGTGAACTAATCCCAGAGGCAAATTCAAAATCAGGGTTTGTCCATGAAAACTTTACCGCAGGATTATCTTGTGTTGCAAAAGAAAGAGGTATTGAACCTGACACAGAAGCCGACAAGACTGGTGACTTACCACCAAGAAAAATTTCTTTATTCTCTGCTTTTTCACAAGAGGAAAGCAAAACAACTGCCGTAATTAAAGCGCTGAGTTGCAGAATAAAACGTTTCATAAAAATCATTTAAATGTAATTGATTAATAACCTGAATTCTGTGTAAGATTAGGATTCGAAGAAACATCTGCTGATGGAAGCGGATAAAGGTTTCTGAAAGACGCAACGCCAGTTCCACCTTTAACACCTCCCTTCCATGGCCACAAATAGGTTCCTTCTGTAAATTTGCCATATCGAATCAAGTCAGTTCTTCTATGTCCTTCCCAGTACAATTCTCTTGCCCGCTCATCTAATACAAAATCAGCAGTTAACGCCTCTACTGCTATGTTACCACTACTGTTACCGTAAGCACGCTGACGTAAAAGATTAATATAGTTCACTGCATTTGTTTTTTCAGTAGCTGAGCCGGAACGAGCAGCAGCTTCTGCATATATCAAATACATTTCAGCCAGACGGAAAATTGGGAAATCAATATCAACCCAAGTCAAATTTGAACCTGGAGCATTATTTGATTTAATATTACGGTACTTAGTGATAGCATACCCATCCTTGAAATTAGTAAGATCATTGATTTCTCTGTTTTGTCCCTGTGTAAAAAACTGAGAACGTTTATCAGCACTACCATTCACATCTGGGAACATCTCTACCATTCTGCTTGTTGTTCTAAGACCAAACCAACCACCATCAACTCCAAAATCAGCAGCAACCATATCACCACCAACTGCAGCATGAGTAAGGAAAGTAGTTCCTCCCCAGTTCTGGGTTTTAAGTCCATCATAGTTAATAGTGAAAATAAATTCACTTGTATTGGTATTGTTATCTGCGCGCATCAATCTTGAATAGTCGGCTATCAATGTATACCCACCATCAATCACTTTCTTTGCATAGGTCAAGGCATCTGCATAACGTGCTGAACCAGTATATACACCTGCGTTAAGGTATAAACGAGCAAGTAACGCTTGTGCTGCTGCTTTATCAGCTCGACCATATTCATTACCCTTAGCTGAAGGCAACTCGTTTTCAATTGCTTTCAACTCGTCTTCTACATATTTGAATAAATCAGCACGACTAATCTGCTTTGGAGTGAATGAACCTAAAGCTTGTTCATCTGTAGCAAAAGGAACATTACCGAAAAGATCCATCAATACCCAATACTGGTAAGCACGAAGAAAACGTGCTTCTGGTTTGTATTTTCTGATTTGTTCTGCATCAGCTCCAGCTATTCCGCGTGTTGACAGGTTTTCATCTGTAGCCTGACGCAAAAAGTCATTACACAATGTAATCTGATAATAAGAACGATAGTACAAACCAGTCAGCATCGGATTGCTCTCTGACCAGTTCATGTTGTGAAAATCCTGGATACCTGGATCTCCCCAAGCAACTACAGCTTCATCAGTACTTAGCTCTTGTGCTTTCCAATAAAGTCGCAAGAAATCAGAAGTACCTTCATCAAGGCCTTGTATGTCGCCATTACCAGCCGGTCCATTATTCCCTGTTGTTGCAAAACTACCGTACAATTTTGCAAAGGCTTGTTTATACCCCTCAGGTGTACTGTATACCTGTTCTGAGGTAATGTCGTTAAGTGGCAACAGATCCAGCTGCTTTGAGCAAGAAACCAGCAGTACGCTGCTCAATGCAAGTAGGCACGCTGTGTTTACAATATTTCTTTTCATAAAACTATTTTGATCGTATTACAAATTAAAAATCAAGATTAAGACCTAAAACAAACGTACGTGGGCGTGGATAGAAATTATTATCAATGCCACCATTAATTTCAGGATCTACGCCTGTGTACTTGGTTACCACTAAGGCATTCTGCACATTGGCAGAAATTCTGAGATTAGCTTTGTTCCTCATAACACTTCCAAGGTTATAACCAACATTAATATTGTCAACTCTTAGGAATGAAGCATTCTGAATATAATAATCAGATAAATAATAGTTAGAACCATTACCACTAAATCCACTAACTAAAACATCTCTAGAACCGTTATTGATATACCCAATTGGATTCAGGATATTTCGAACTGTTCCAGTACTTGATGCAACGTTGTTATACATGTAGTTACCTACGTTGGCCCTAGCTACCAATCCTGCATTCCATTTTCCAGTACTGATATTGGTACTGAATCCAAAGAACATTCTTGGATCAACCCCCTTATATTGGTAAAGATCCCTTTCATTAATTATACCATCTCGGTTTCTATCAGCAAATAGATTGTCAATAGGTTTACCGGTTTGGTCATATACTTGCTTATAAACAAAGAAAGCACCTCTGTTGTATCCAACGGAATGAATCATGATTGTATTACCCGTACCACCTGAAATTCCACCAAATCTTGCTCCAGCATAGTTAGGATCTTCAGAAATGGTAAGACGAGTGATTTCATTTTCGTTATAAGTTGCATTGAAAGATACATCCCATGTAAGTTTTGAATTTCTGATTGGCTGAAGGTTTAGGGTAAATTCCACTCCTCTGTTTTCCATACTACCCACATTAGCAACAATCTTGTTGGAGAAGTTGGTACCAGCAGGCTGATTGATTTCATTTAACAAGTCCTTTGTTTCACGCTTGTATAATTCCACAGTACCTGAAATTCTTCCATCGAAAAGCCCAAAATCCAATGCCAAGTTTGTAGTTGCAGTCTGTTCCCATCTTCTGTTGAAATAATATCCACCAGGTCTAAACATTTGATAGAAATTATTACCAAACTGGTATTGAGCAGTAATTGAACTCAAATTATAGTAAGAGATATAGTCATAGTATCCAATGCCATCTTGTTGACCTGTTACACCATAACCAAACCTTAATTTCAAATCAGATATTGTTTTTGAATTCTTCAAGAATGACTCTTCGCTAATTTTCCAAGCAAGTGCCGCTGATGGGAAAATACCAAAACGATTGTCCCCATTAAACTTTGAAGATCCATCCTGACGAACAGAAGCGGTGATAAGGTATTTATCCATCACGTTTAAATTTGCTCTTCCCAAAGCTGAAGCCAATCTGTATTGTGGTTTATCAAACTCAAAATTGGGAGTAGTAACAATTGTACCGTTAAATGTCCTGTCCGGGAAATTATAATTTGTAGTCAAATAATCCTGAAACTCATAGCCTGCTGTAAGATCAAGTTTTGATTTAATCGCTTTCAAATCTGCTCCATAGTTTAAATACGCATTCAAATAAGAATTTTGTCTCTTCTGACGGTATTCATTGTTTACACCACTGTGAAATACGTTGTTAGCATCTTTAAAACGCATAAATGTGCTTGCTGCCTGCTCAGGAACTATAATTGTTCCTTTACCATCAGCTACATCTACCCCAGCATTAACTACCGCCCTTAAAGCAGGTAGAAAATGAAACTTGTAATCAACCACCACATTGGCTACATGACGCATCACATCACTTTGATCTTCACGCTGCAAAAGAATTCCCAATGGATTTCTTGGAGCCAAAGCTTTTAGTCCGGTTGCAGAAGCCGGATCTAGCCATTCCCAATAACCACCATACTCTTGCTTTGCAGAGTAAACAGGTTGGGTTGGATCAAAATTAACTGCAGATCCGATAGCCCCTTCGTTTGCAAATTTGTTCTTACTCAATGAAGACTTAACATTCAAGTCAACTTTCAAATGATTCTTAAAGAACGTTGGGTTCAAATTTATCCCTGCAGTATAACGTGTAAGGTTCCCTGTTTTCAGGATACCATTCTGATTCAAATAGCCAAGTGATACACGATAAGGAAGATTTTTAACTGACCCTCTAACACTGATATTATTATCACTACTTATTGCATTCTGGTAAATCTGATTCTGCCAGTCTGTATTTTCTGCACCCAACAATGCTTTTAAGGATGTATTTCCATTTGCATTAACAAATGACCTTATTTCATCTCCAGTAAGCACATCAGCTTTCTTTGCAATAACACCAACAGAAAGTTGTGAATTGAAATTTACTAGTGGACGACCTCTTGATCCTTTTTTAGTGACGATCATTATAACACCATTTGATGCCCTAGAACCGTAGATTGCGGCAGCAGATGCATCTTTCAAAATGGTGAAACTCTCTATGTCGTTTGGATTGATCAAGGCCAATGGATTAGCCTGACCAGCTATACCACCATTGTCTAATGGCATACCATCCAATACAATCAAAGGATCGTTACTTGCATTGAGTGAAGACCCTCCACGAATTCTAATTGTACTTCCTGCTCCAGGAGCTCCACTGTTTGATGTTATCTGAACACCAGCAACCTTGCCTTGAATCAATTGCTCGGGTGTAGTTAAAGCACCCTTTACAAAATCTTTGGTAGACAAAGTAGCAACACTACCTGTCAGGTCTTTTTTTCTTGATGTGCCGTAACCAATTACAACTACATCAGCAAGCGATGATGAACTAACTGAAAGCTTCACTTCAAGTTTATCACTTGAAATTTTGACATCAGTTGTTTCATAACCAGAATAAGAAATGGTTAATTCCGTTGCTCCAGTGGGTACAGTTATTGTAAACCGGCCTGTTGCATTTGTCAACACACCAATTTCAGTACCCTTTACAGCAACTGAAGCTCCAACCAAAGGGGTTCCACTTACATTATCCAAAACCCTACCTTCAACAGTTTTTTGTTGTGCTAAAGTAGAAATGGAAAATAAAAGCCCAACCATAATTAATGTAAAATGGTTGAACCAGATTTTTAATTTCATATGCATAAACATTATTTTTTTATGTGAATTTTTACGGTTGTGTAAAAATTACACGACTTGAAATTATGTGTATTTTTTACATAACAATAAATAAATTGAAAAATATTTTTGATTTTTTTTATCAGCAAAACTCCAAACTTCAACTACATTGCAAAGGTTTGCGAAAATGTTTTCGGCTAATTATTGAACAAAATGAACACAAAGGCTACCCTCAAAAATATTGCTAACATACTGGGAATCAGTATATCAACTGTTTCAAGAGCTCTTAAAGACCATCCAGATATCTCACTTGAGACAAAGAAAAAAGTAAGAGAATTGGCTGATCTTATGGATTATGAACCCAACGCTTTTGCAGTTTACCTTAGAACTAACGAAAGCAAGGTACTTGGGTTGATTGTCCCAGAAATATCAAATTACTTTTATCACTCTTTTGTTGCAGCAGTAGAACAAGAAGCCAGAAAAAAAGGATACAGTCTTATCATCTTACAATCTGCAAATGATGCAGCTGTTGAAGAAGCCAATCTCAAATTGTGTAAACTCAATCGTGTTGCAGGAATATTTGTAGCCTTAACATCTGAAACTAGAGATATGGCTACATTTGATAGAATAAAAGCATCTGGTATACCAATTGTTTTTTTTGATAAAGTCCCTGATGAAGCCAACTATGTAAAAGTTTGTCTGGCAGATCGTGAAGTTGGAAAACTAGCAGCAAGGACAATTCATAAAAAAAATAAAAAGAAAATTTTTGCCCTATTCGGCAACCCAAATATTTCAATTACCCGGAAACGTAAACAAGGTCTGGTTGATGAATTAAAAAAACTATCGCCTTTTGTTGAAATTGCAACTGCCACTGCCAATAGTACGGAAGAAGCAATGCAATCAACATTAGCAATACTTGATCATGGAAATAGGCCTGAATTGATTTTCTGTATGAGTGATGAAATCCTGACTGGAACAATCATGGCTATTAACCAAAAAGGATTGAGAATACCATCTGATGTATCTGTATTGGCTGTCAGTAATGGATTTATACCTAAGATTTGCAATCCGATTATAACGTACATAGAAACGAGCGGAACTGTATTAGGTAAAAAGGCCATGAAAACATTCATGGAAGTTATTGAAAAAGGAATCACAAAAAAATTAGATGTGATTGAATCGAAATTAGTGGAAGGCGGATCAATTTAATTAGAATTGAATACCGACAAAACTCTTTCGTTTGATTTGCTCGTAAGCTTCCTGATTGAAAGTATATAATTTGCCTGGTCTGTGTTTTACATTCTTCTCCATCTCTCCAACATCTGTTAACAAGCCTGTAGTAAATAACTTTTTACGGAAATTTCTCCTGTCAAATTCAATTCCAAGAATTTGTTCAAATAATATTTGCAGATCTCTCAAAGAGAAACTTTTTTCCAATAAGTTGAAGATAATCGGCTCCTCCTGAATCTTTCGTTGCAATACCTGCAAACAAGTATCAAGAATTTGTTTGTGGTCGAACGCCATGGTTTTCAGTTCAGCGACCGCATGCCAACTTAAGGCATTGTCCATGGTCTTTAATTGATGGTCTTTAATATTAACCAACGCCAGGTAGGCTGTAGTGATAACCCTACCTGAAGGGTGCCTTCCTACTGACCCAAAGGTTTTAACTTGTTCCAAAAACATATCTGTTAACCCAGTTCGCTCTCTTAGAACGCGGTAGGATGCTTCGTCGAGATCCTCATCCGGCCTAAGCAAATCTCCTAAAAGCGACCATTGACCTTTGAACTGTGGCAAATCACTTTCAATCAAGAGAACTTTCAAAACACCTTTATCATACCCAAAAATGACACAATCAACAGAATGTGCAAATTGGAAATTCTGCTTCATGTGCACGGCAGAAGTATTAATATTTGGTTTGGATAAGACACTCATACTGCTAATGAAGGTTGTAAAGGTTGTCGCAAAAATAATTTCAATTCTGAATTCACAAAAAGAAAATCTAAAATTCTACTTTTATCCTTCAAGTCGATCGCATGTATTCAAAAGAGGACATCAGGGACATACAGGATAAAAGTAAAATTTTCCTTTCTAGGTTACAAGATGAGGAATTTTTAACTCAGAATGTCAATTCGTTAAAGGATGTTATAAAATTTCATGAACATCGCTATTATGTAATGAATGATCCTTTGTTGGCGGATGTTGAATTTGATCAACTGTACAAGGTACTTGAACATATAGAAAAAAAGAATCCTTCTTTAATTACTCCCGACTCACCTACACAAAGAGTAGGACCGGGTTTTACCAAACAATTCAATACCGTCCAGCATCTCGTCCCAATGCTTTCCTTAGAAAACTCCTACAACGAGGAAGATTTACTGGATTGGGACCGCAAAGCAAGAGAATTATCTGGTTTAACCGAAGTGGAATATTGCGTTGAACCAAAGTTTGATGGAGCCAGCATTTCGCTACTTTATGAAGATGATATGTTTGTGAGGGGCGCAACCAGAGGTGATGGTATTGCAGGCGAGGACATTACCCTCAACCTAAAACAAATAAAGTCGATACCTCTTTCAGCAAAATTTTCTGCCTACGGGATTCAACAAGCTGAAATCAGAGGTGAAGTATTGATGAACAAAACCAGTTTCAAAGCTTTCAATAATCAGCTCCTTGAACAAAACCTTCCGCCACTTGCCAATCCTAGAAATGCAGCATCGGGAGCGCTTCGTTTAAAAGATGCCAAACAGGTGGGAAAAAGAAACTTAGAAGCATTTATCTATCAATTGGCTTTTACCGGACAATCAACCAGCCAATCTAACCTGCACACCCATGCAGATACGTTAAACATGTTATGGGAACTGGGCTTCAGAAGTCCCATGCAGGAAAAACAAACTTTCAAAGGCATTCAAAAAGTAATTGAATTCTGCAAACAGTTTGAAGAAAAAAGAGATGAACTGCCTTATGAAATAGATGGATTGGTGATTAAAGTCAATTCGTTTGATGTCCAAGACAAACTGGGCATGACCACCCACCACCCAAGATGGGCAATTGCTTTTAAATTCAAAGCACGTCAGGCTTCAAGCAAATTGCTCAGCGTGGAGTATCAAGTGGGGCGGACGGGTAGCGTAACGCCAGTTGCAAAAATTCAGCCCGTTCCTATTGGAGGCGTAACCGTATCTTCTATCTCTTTACATAACCAGGATTTCATTAAAGAAAAAGACATCATGATAGGTGACACCTTGCTGGTTGAAAGAGCAGGTGACGTTATCCCTTATATTGTTAAATCATTCCCTGAGCTGCGCAATGGCACTGAAACACCAATTGAATTTCCTAAGGTTTGTCCCGTTTGCCAAATTGAACTCATCAAACCCATTGATGAAGCAGTATGGAGATGCCCGAATGAACTTTGCGATGCACAGGTCGTTGAAAGAATGATTCATTTCACTAGCAAAGATGCTATGGATATTCGTGGTCTTGGCGAGGCCAACATCAGAAAATTTCATGCATTAGGATGGTTGCCCAATATTCCTGCAATTTATAACCTACCCTATGATCAATTAAAGACAATGGAAGGCTTTGGTGCCAAATCAATCACAAATCTCCAAGAAGCGATCGAAAAATCAAAAGCACAACCACTATACCGATTGATCAATGCATTGGGCATTCGTTATGTAGGTGAAACTACCGCTAAAACATTAGCACAAGCCGTCGATCATTTACTCGATCTGAGTAAAAAAGATAAAGAAGCATTACAAACCATCGAAGACGTAGGAGTAAAAGTTGCTGAAAGCATTTATCAATACTTTCATCAAGAGACCAACATCAACATGCTAAAGGAACTAGAAGCAGCTGGACTACAACTCAACAGCATTAAACAAGAAAAAATAACTGATGGTAACCTCTCAGGCAAATCATTTCTATTTACAGGCACTTTATTTAAACTAAAAAGGTCCGAAGCAGAAGCCATGGTAGAAGCACAAGGTGGAAAATTACTTTCGGGCGTGAGCTCTAAACTTGATTATCTAGTTGTTGGAGAAGACGCAGGTTCTAAATTGGAGAAAGCCAAGAAGATAGCTTCTATTAATATATTGAGCGAGGAGGAGTTTTTGAAACTGTTAACCGTTAACAGTTAACGGTTAACAGTTCTTTTTTTTAATTAATCAATTGGTTTCCCAATAACCACTCTGCTATCTGCACCGCATTGGTAGCAGCGCCTTTACGTAAGTTGTCACTGACAATCCACATGTTAAGCGACTTCGGCTGGGTTTCATCTCTTCTGATTCTACCCACAAAAACTTCATCACGTTCATGTGCATCTTTTGGCATTGGATACTGCTGTGTTGCAGGATCATCTACCACTACAACTCCTGGTGCAGCAGCAAGTAGACTTCTGACTTCATCTAACTCAAATTCATTTTCAAATTCAATATTCACACTTTCACTATGTCCGCCCATCACAGGAATACGAACTGTTGTAGCAGTTACCTTGATGGAATCATCTCCCATGATTTTCTTCGTTTCCAAGACCATCTTCATCTCTTCCTTGGTATATCCATTTTCCAGAAACACATCGATCTGTGGAATCACATTCAAATCAATCGGATATTTATAGGCCATTTCACCTTCAACACCATTGCGCTCGTTCATCAATTGATTAACAGCCTTCACCCCAGTGCCAGTCACGCTTTGATAAGTACTCACCACAATTCTCTTAATGCCATAACGCTTGTGCAATGGCGCTAAAGCGACAACCATTTGAATGGTTGAGCAGTTTGGATTAGCAATAATCTTATCATCTGCAGTTAATGTACCTGCATTGATTTCAGGAACGACAAGCTTTTTGGTTGGATCCATCCTCCATGCAGATGAATTATCAATCACCGTGATCCCTGCATCAGCAAAAGCAGGCGCCCATTGGGTTGAAGTACCACCTCCGGCGGAAAACAAAGCCACCGCTGGTTTCATGTCGATGGCAGTCTGCATACCCACCACTTTGTACTGTTTCCCTTTAAATTCCACTTCTTTACCTACCGATTTTTCTGAAGCGACGGGAATCAATTCGGTGACAGGAAAATTTCTTTCTGCCAGGACCTGTAACATTTTGGTGCCGACTAACCCAGTTGCACCTACGACTGCGACTTTCATTGCTTTGTTTTTTTACCCTTGCGGGATAGTTAAAAAAATAGCCTCCCAAATCTGGAAGGCTGTTACGTATTTGATACACACAAATCGGAACTAACCTTCCCAGTGGGACTGTTTACCGTTCTTCTTTGTATGTTTTATCATTTTCATTGTGGTTGCAAAACTAATCACGAAAGAATTTCCTACCAAATATTTGTTGTTTATCACTTGGAGCGACTTAGTCACTGCACTAGCTTCAACTCATGAAAACTCGACTAATTCTTATATTCCTTGGATTTGTACAATTCTCAATTGCCCAAACCAAGCGCTATTCGGTCGTTATCCATGAAATCATGGCCGACCCAACACCTACAGTTGGACTACCAAACACTGAATACATTGAATTAAGAAATACATCCAATCAACCTTTCAATCTCTTAAGGTGGAAAATTGATAATGGCACTACAACGTCAACCATTAATACAAATTACATACTTCAACCTGATAGTGTTGTATTACTATGCTCAAGAACACAAATGGCCTTATTCAATACCGTAAACAACCTAATTGGAATGACTTCTTTCCCATCCATCAATAATGCTGGTGATGTAATAACATTAAAGAGTGCCGACAATACAACAATTCATGCAGTTGAATTTGAAACATCCTGGTACAACTCTTCCGTTAAAGCAAATGGTGGATGGAGTTTAGAAATGATTGATCCGCTTGAGCCCTGTGGCAAAAATAATTGGAGTGCTTCGATGAACATAAAAGGAGGCACACCAGGTCAATTTAACAGCATACAAAAAAAGTTAGATGAACCATCATATCCCTCATTATTACAGTGCACAGCGCTTAACCCAACTTCCTTATTGCTTCACTTCGACGCTCCACTGGACAGTCTCTCTTTGTCCAATCCATCGCACTATCAATTTAGAGATGAAAATTCTAAAATACTATTTGCTAAACCAATTCCACCACTATTTAATCAGGTAGAATTACAACTCGAAACAGCAATTGACAGTAACAGAATATATATGCTTGAAATAAACAATGCCCAACTCTGCAACAAACAAAAAACACAAAGCTACCTGATCAAAACAGGTCTCGGAAAATATCCTTCAAAGGGAGATGTAGTTTTCAATGAAATCTTATTTGACCCAGAACCTGGAGGAAGTGATTTTATTGAAATTGTAAATCAATCTAACGCCATCATCAATGCAAAAGACCTGATCTTGAGTAACCGAAATACAGATGGCTCGATTAACTCTACAATACATATCTATCCAAAAAACTTTAACCTTTTCCCCTTAGCACATTATGTGCTAACAGTAGATACAGGTTTTATAACGAAGAAATGGGATAAGTCGCTTAGCAACCATTTATTACCCATGAAATCGCTTCCTTCAATGCCAGACGATGATGGAAATCTATTATTGCTAAATAGTTTAGGCGATATTATTGATGAAGTAAACTATGACAAGAATATGCATTATCCTTTATTGAGAAACAAAGAGGGTGTAGCATTGGAAAAAATCAATTACCGAATTGGATCGAGTCAGCGCGACAACTGGCATTCAGCTGCTGCTTCAGCAGGATATGCTACACCAACAAACATGAATTCCCAATACTTACATCAAGATGAAACTAATAAATGGATTAACATCAAACCAGATTTGATACATCCAGACAACAACGGAAGTCATGATTTTTTACAAATCAATTATAAGTTTGAATCTCCAGGAACACTTTTGTCCGTGTACTTATTCAATCAACAAGGCAATAAGATCTGTACCATTGTAAACAACTTACTTTGTGGGACATCGGGTAGCTACAATTGGAATGGACTTGATAACCAAAGCAATTTCGTTGCAACGGGTATATACATTGCCGTAGCAGAAGCCTTTCATTTGAATGGGCAGAAAAAAAGATTCAAGAAAGTTATCGCTGTTAAACGAGCTTGATGTCGAAATTGACTAAATCAACAAACTGACCGACACGGGTATTGATGTCTTCTTTGGTAATTTCTTTCATGCGCGTTGTGCCAAATTTTTCAACGCAGAAAGAAGCCATTGCAGAACCTATTATAATTGCGGTCTTCATGTTTTCAAAAGAAACATCTTTTGTACTTGCCAAGTGTCCCATGAAACCACCTGCAAAAGTATCACCTGCTCCAGTTGGATCAAAAACTTCTTCCAAAGGCAATGCTGGTGCCACAAACACTTTATCTCCATGGAAAAGTAATGCACCATGCTCACCTTTTTTCACTACTAAATATTTAGGGCCCATTGCCAAAATAGTCTTTGCTGCTTTCACCAAAGAATATTGAGCACTTAGCTGTCGCGCCTCACTATCATTCACCATTAATACATCAACGTCTTTGAGCAGATTTTCAAGATCTTCCATGGCAGTTTCCATCCAGAAATTCATGGTATCCATTACGACAAGCTTCGGACGATTTTTCATTTGTTTCAACACGCTGTGCTGAATGGCGGGAACCCCATTGCCCAACATCACAAATTCACAATCCTGGTAACTATCCGGAACAACAGGATTGAAATCTGCCAACACATTCAATTGCGTATCCAAAGTATCACGCTCGTTCATGTCCATGTGGTAGCGGCCCGACCAGAAAAAAGATTTTTGGTCTTTCTTTACCTGTACGCCTTCCAAAACAACTCCCCTGCTCTCGAGGTAATCCATTTCTTCTTGAGGGAAATCTCCACCAACGACAGAAATTTGCTTAATGGGTGTTACAAAATTAGAAGCGCTGTATGCGATGTAAGTCGCGGCACCTCCAATAATTCTATCGCTTTTTCCGAAAGGCGTTTCAATGGCATCAAAAGCCATAGTTCCAACAACGAGCAGTGACATATAGTTTGGTTTATGTGGCGCGAAGATAATCGAATACTTAGAGAATATCAATTTGAGACAAAGCGCTTCCTGAATGAAGAGGGTGTTTCCCCTGACTGCTTTTTGAAAACACGGTTAAAATAAGAGAGACTTTCAAACCCACTTCCAAAAGCTGCATCTGTTATGGTTTTGCCTAAGCGCAACATGCGTTTCGATTGATTAATTCTATAGAGGTTCAAAAACTCAATGAAACTCAAGCGTGTCATTTTTTTGAAATAGCGACAGAATGCCTCTTTCCCCAAATTTGCAGCAGCAGCTGCTTCTTCTACAGTGATTCGATCTTTGTAACGCGCGTCAATCAAATCATAAATTTTTCTCAACCGTTCCTGCTCTTTCTTGTGCACCCTATTTTGGTAAGGCAACTCATGAAGTAAAACCTTGTCAGTTGTTACAGCAAGCAAATGTAAGATGTGTAATACTTCCAGGAATTGAGCAAAGCCAGATAACTGGTTTAGTTTTTTCAATCTTGGTCCCACTTGAAGTTTGATGCCTTCTCCATAAGCTATTCCATGGGCGGCCTCCTGAAAAAGTTTATTGATTTCATACATTTCAGGTGTCCGCTCTAACATATCTGTTAAAAAGTCCTCTTGCAAATGCAACACCGTTTTTTCATACTCATTCTTGATGCCGTAATCAAAATTCAAATGAGGTATATAGGAACCGATTAATACCAAATCACTTTGATAGAAGGGGGATAAATGATCGCCAACATGTCTTGTCCCGTCCGCTCCATCTAAAAAAACCAGTTCAATTTCAGGATGAAAATGCCAGAAAAAAAAGTCGTGCAACCTGGGATTGACCATCAGATGGAAAGAACTGTTTTCATCTGGTGTGATTTTCTCAAGTGCTTGTACATAATGTCCTTTATTGACTGATAACATCATTTAATATACGAAATATATCAATATTGTACAAATAATTGTCAATTTAGTCAATGTTTCAAGAAAGAACTAGCTCTATTTTTAATCCAGCTTAATCAAACAATAAAATGAATCATATGCAACCTACCATGCAACCCACGATGCAGCCTACCATGGCCAACCAGAACCACAAGGATATTCCAGGTAATCCATCAACAGCAACAAGCAGTCAGGTTAAACTAAATGATCGTTCAAATGGTCAACCATTGCGTGTTTTGAGTGAGGAAGATTGGCAGTTCTGGATCCACAACGGTTATGTAGTGATAAAACAAGCCGTACCGAGAGAACAAGCCTTGAAAACTGCGGCTTTTTTATGGGAATTCGAAGAAAAAGATCCGAATGACAAAGAAACTTGGTATGCTCCTCCAAGAGCAGAAATGAAAATGAAGGAGCTTACCAATAGTGGTATGGTTGAAGTATACAATCATCAATATTTATGGGACAACAGACAGATGCCAAGGGTACATGATGCATTTACTGATGTTTGGGGGACAGAAAAATTATGGGTAACCATCGATCGAGCAAATTTAAACTTCCCCATGCGTGAAGGTTTTGAATTCAAGGGTTTCATTCACTGGGATTATGATCCGGAGACAAAACCACAAAATGTACAAGGTGTATTGGCCTTAGCAGACCAGACTGATGAAAACATGGGAGGATTTCAGTGCATTCCACAATTGATGCGTGATTATGATACCTGGAAATTGACACAGCCAGAAGATAGGAATCGTTTTCGACCAGATATCACTGGATACGAAGACAAGCTTATAAAAGTGAAACTTGAAGCTGGAGATTTGCTCATCTTCAATAGTCTATTACCTCATGGCATCAGACCTAATCTTTCAGGAGACAAAGTTCGTATTGCACAATATGTATCTATGATGCCTGTCCAGGAAAATGATGAAGCACAACGCCAATGGCGCATCAATTCTTGGAGAGACAGGATTGCACCTGAAGGCTATGCATTTCCTGGTGATCCAAGAAACTGGGAAAAAACAAAATATGATACTGCGAAGTTGAGTCCATTAGGTGAAAAATTATTGGGACTAACAGCATGGTAGTGAATAAAAACAACCAACTCTATACCTCGCTTAACAATGGCCTGCAGATGCCATTGTTAGGCTTGGGTACTTACAACATGTTTGGCGATGTGGTGACCAATGCAGTAGAAATAGCATTAGAAACTGGCTATCGATTAATTGACGGTGCACAAATGTATCATAATGAGAAAGCCGTTGGTGAAGGCATACGCAGAAGTGGTATTCCTAGAGAGGAAATTTTCATCACGACAAAAATTGATAACTGCAACCAGGGATATGATGAAACAATGCGTTCTTATGAACAAAGTTTAATTGACCTAGGTGTTGAAAGTGTTGATTTACTCTTGATCCACTGGCCCATTAAAGGAAAAAGAGAAGCCACCTGGAGAGCACTGGAACAATTATATAATGATAAGAGAGTCGGCGCGATTGGAACTGGAAACTATTTAGTGCCTTTTTTTCATGAGCTAGAACAATACAACTCCATTACCCCTGTTGTAAATCAAATTGAATTTAGTCCCTTTTTAAACTTGATAGAAGAAAGAGCCTATTGTCAGCATCGTCAAATATGCTTGCAGTGCTATACGCCATTGATGAGAGGACAAAAACACGATGATCCGCAACTGGTTTATCTGGCTAAAAAATATGGAAAAACGCCAGCTCAAATCATATTACGCTGGGCAGTGCAGCAAGGGATTTCAACAATTCCAAAATCAGAAAATCCCAACAGAATAAAAGAGAACTTCGATATCTTCAACTTCGAACTGGCTGAAATGGATTTGCAAATCTTGAACAACCTGAATGAGAATTTTAGGATAGTCGACAACCCCATTGATATGCTATAATGGCTGTGAATTTCAAAAATATAAACATGAAAAAATTACTCTTTTTACTTCTTGCCTTCGGACTGCATTTCGCATTTGGACAAAATAAGTCAAGTGAAGGACCATTACAACATGTAGTCATTTTTAAGTTCAAGGAAACAAGTTCTAAAGCAGCGGTTGATTCTGTTGTTAAGTCTTTTGTTGGGTTAAAAGACAAGATATCAGTAATCAAAAAATTTGAATGGGGCTTGAATGACAGCCCTGAAAACTGGCACCAGGGATTTACCCATTGTTTTATCTTAACGTTTGATAACAAATACGATAGAGATGTGATTTATCAAAAGCACCAGGCACATCTTGACTTCCAGAAAGTTCTTGGTCCGCACATGGACAAAGTATTTGTAGTTGATTACAAAGTTGAGCACTAAAAAGAAAGCTCACCCAAAGGCTGATCAGGTTTTGCATAGGCGAACCTTTGCACTGGTGACGTTGTATAATAAGCATCCAAACCAAGACTGACCATTGATTCTTGTTTAGCCAATTCAATGAAGCCATCCTTAGCCACAGCATGTTCGTTTACATAGGCATGTTCTAATGCACCTACTATTAAAAAAGTGCCATTACTCAGAGGGATAATTTCTGAAAGCGATAAAGCCATTTGTACTAGACTTTCTTCGACATAGGGAGCTATAAATCCATCTTTGAAAACAGCAGTTAAACCTACAGCTTCAAATTCGTTAACAGCTTCTGGGTATTTTGCACTGGTTTGATGAGCTTTATCAGCAAAATCAGGGCGGATATGATTGATGGTATAGCAACCAGTATCTTCAATATTACGGATGGTATGTGGAGCTGCCTCTTTTGGTCTGTTTATGAACCCAATTAGTGCAGGATCTGCTCCCAAATGGACAATATTGCTAAAAACACCCAGGTTAGGTTGTCCGTTTTTACCTACTGTTGCGATGAGACTAACAGGCTTGAAACCACTTAAAGAATTCACAAAATTTGCTCTGTAAATCCTCGACCAGCCCTGAATTTCTGCGATAGTGTAATGTTTCACAAAACGTTTAACATCATAGCCAGTAAAAAGTTGCAATTTACAGAGCAATAATCCACCCTTTAAATGCGTTTCATCTATGCGTGAAAGCAAATCCTATCCAATGAAGACTTTTGTTGCAGGTTTGATCCTGCTTATTTGTGCAGCTGGTATAATTTCCTTTAAGGTTCATGCAGACCTCAAGCCGGCTGATTATGCAACTAAAATTGCGACAGCAAAAACGTCTTCATCTAAAAACGGATACCTTATTGAACTACACAACAGAATAAGTCGTGCTGGAATTAATCTATCAGAAGAAATTCTTTCCCTGGCGCTTTTGGGATTCAATAAACTCAATGCGCAACAAAAATTGAGTAAAGACAGTATACTCACTATCATCGACTACTCAAGATCATCAAAAGAGAAACGCTTGTTCGTTATTGACCTTAAATCAAAGCAAGTACTTTTCAAAAGCGTGGTTGCACATGGCAGAAATACAGGGGAAGAATATGCAAGATCATTTTCTAATCGCCCTAACTCTCACCAGAGCAGCCTGGGATTTTTTATCACGCAAAAGCCCTACCAAGGCAATAATGGTTACTCATTAGCGTTAGATGGAGTAGATCGTGGTTTTAATGATCTGGCAAGAAAAAGAGCAATTGTGATACATGGAGCTGAATATGCCAGTGAGCAAATGATAAAAACAAAAGGTTATTTGGGAAGAAGTTTTGGCTGCCCATCACTTCCCACACAACTGAACAAAAAAATTATAGAAACAATCAAGGAAGGCAATTGTGTATTTGCCTACTATCCTGATCAACGATATATAAACGCATCTGAATTTCTAAATGGTTAAAATGGGATCTTAGAATGGTTAATCCGACCCGGCCTTTCCAGGCTGGGTCTCTTTTTTTAAACCCAAACTGCAACCAACTGGGTAAAGAAACCCAGTAGAAATCCGGTAATGATATCAAACCATTGGTGATCTGAAACAATTTTTCTTGCTGTCATCACTGCTCCTGTAATCAATAGTGCAATCATATATGGTAGCCCTGAATTTAAATTACCATCAACCAAAATTAGGGTCATCAATCCCATCAACCCCCCTACACCAATACCATGCATGCTTATTTTGTAGTTGTTGTTCAGCACCAAGGCAATGGCTGCTGAAAAAAACATACCTCTGCACATGTTTACCAATACCCTAGGTACCTCAGGTTGGTTTTTGAAGACATAATAAGACCAGAAAAAGAATGTGATAGAAGCCAGGTAAGGAACAATTCTTTCTTTTTGCGTCTGCAATAAAAGTGATTTGTTGAAGCCCAAAGCCCGCAGTAGTACCACTACTATCAATGGGAAGAATACGTTGTTGTTAATCACAGCAAGCAACTTGAGCATCTTTTGTTTTTCAGAAAAGCCAATAAAAAAATAAGGATGAATAAAAATCAAATAGGCAGCCATCATCACACCTACAAATAAGGGATGAAATATGTAGGATACCAGCTTTGCCAAAAACTTAACTCCAGCAGGATAGTTTAATTCAGTTGCTATTTGACTCATATTATAGTTCTTTACGAAGGCGTGCTACCGGTACATTGAGCAATTCCCTGTATTTAGCCACCGTTCTTCTTGCAATATTATATCCCTTGTTTTTCAATAGTTCAGTGAGTGTATCATCACTATGAGGATTTCGCTTATCCTCACTATCAATAAGTTGTTGTAAAATATTTTTCACTTCTAAAGTGGAAACTTCTTCCCCACTTTCTGTACTTAACGATTCACTAAAAAAATATTTTAGACGAAAACTGCCAAATTCTGTTTGCACAAATTTGCTGTTGGCAACACGACTTATTGTTGAAATATCTAAACCTGTTTTTTCTGCGATGTCTTTTAAAATCATAGGACGCATAGCTGTTTCGTCTCCTGTGAGGAAAAAATTCTTCTGGTGATTAATGATAGCTTGCATGGTCAAAATCAATGTCTGTTGTCTTTGTTTGATGGCATCAATAAACCATTTTGCCGCATCAATTTTCTGCTTAATGAAAACAACTGCCTCTTTTTGACGCTTATCAGTCTTACTGCCTTTTTCATAATCACGCAACATACTTCTATAATCATCGCTTATTCTCAAATCAGGAGCATTACGTTGATTTAAAGTGAGCTCAGGCTCACCATTATTATTGTACACGAGAAAATCCGGCACTATGTATTGCTCTGCCTTATTGACAGATCCAACCAATCCACCAGGCCTTGGATTCAACTTACGAATCTCAGCTATAGCATCTTTTAATTGTTCTTCATTGATCTCTAACGACTTAGCAATTTTCTCAAAATGCCTTTTGGTAAACTCATCAAAATGAAATTCAACGATACGCAGAGCATGTTTAACGGCAGGCTGACTACTGTGTAAGCTTTTTCTTCTCAGTTGCAACAACAGACATTCTTGTACATCCCTTGCTGCTATCCCAGCAGGATCGAAATGCTGGATTTTAAGAATTAAAGCTTCGACTTCATCATGCTCTACGACAATATTTTGTTTGAAAGCAAGATCATCCAATATGGAATTGGTATCACGGCGCAAATAGCCATCGTCATCTATACTGCCAATAATTTGTTCTGCAATTTTAGCTTCAATGTCTCCCAGGTTCAATAGTCGCAATTGCTCAGACAACAATTCATGTAAAGAATTTGAAGCAGGATGAGGTATGTTTCCTGAACCTTGTAATTCAGGAACTTGATCCTCCTTCAATTTATACTCTGCTATATCATCTTCATCACTGTAATCATCAAACTGGGAAATCTCCTCGCTATTCGTTTCATCATCCACACTCCCCAGTGTTTCATCTTCCCCAAGCGGATCATTTTCACCTTCATCCGCTTGTCCCATTTCCAAAGCTGGATTATCCTCGATTTCTTCCTTAACCCTTTCTTCCAGCAACAGGGTTGGCACCTGCAACAATTTCATCAATTGAATTTGTTGAGGAGATAGTTTTTGTTGAAGCTTTTGTTGTAAACCCTGATATAGTGCCATGTTGAGGATATCCCAATTAGGATGTTCAATTAAGCTGTAAATTTACGAACAAATCATTGAGCCATGAAAGCTTTCATAACAACAATAGGAATACTCTTTCTTGGCATTGCCTATGGCCAAGAAAAAAAAGCTCAAAAACAGCCCTTTATTTTTATTGCTAAGCAATATGAATTAACAAACACCAAAAGGGGAAAGCCAATCGCCCCAGATTTCATCAGTAAAAACCAAGGTTTTATTTGTAAACAAGAATGGCTGCTGGAAAAGAAAACAGGATTGCCGCTAAGGGTTAGATTAGGTTCACTTGACTACGTCAACAAATTGGAAGGAAAATAATTACTCCCATTAAGCGCCTAAGGTTCTTAATTTATCCAACAATTGATTAAACTGTACCAATTCAGTATCTGATAAAGCAGATGTAGTTGCATTCATCTCATCAGATTTTTTATCTATTCGTTCCAGCACTTTTTTCCCTTCCTTGGTAATAAAAACATCAACAAGCCGTTTGTCAGTTGTACACATTTTTTTGTCGACCCACCCTTTAAGGACTAGTCGGTCTACAATACGACTCGTATCACTCATTTTATCGAGCATACGTTCACGAATAGTAAGTGTAGACAATGGTTTAGGATCACTGCCCCTCAAAATCCGGAGGATATTAAATTGCTGCATGGTAATATCATCTTCAGCAAGAATAGACTTTAATCGTTCTGTTACCCAATTGTAGGTATAGATCAAATTAATGATAGCCTTTTGTCCTTCACTTTGAAAATGCTGCTGGTTAATTTCTTTTTCAATACCCATAGATGAGTTCAAATAGTTGTTCGATTAGGGTCTACAAATTCATGAGCATAAATCTTGACTAAAATAATGACATAGCTGAATACCAGTGGCCCGAAAATAAACCCCATGAAACCAAAGAGTTGCAATCCTACTATAACGCCAAAAACAGTAATCAAAGGATGAACATTGCCTATTTTTTGCATCAATGTTACACGTGCCAGGTAATCAACATTTCCAGTTATAACAAGACTATATATCAACAAGCCTGTACCCGGACCAGTTAAGCCTTGTGAAAAAAGGTAGATTACCAATGGCACCCAAATCATCATAGTCCCAACAATAGGGAAAAAAGCAAACACGCCAGTTAAAAATCCCCACATCAATGCATCGTTTAATCCAAAAATCAAATAACCCAACCATGCCGCAAGTCCTTGTACAATTGAAATCAAGGGTATACCAATTGCATTAGCTTTTACCATATGCTTCGTTTCCTGTGCTAACGCAATAATACTATCCTGGTGCAAGGGAATGAATTGTTTGATGGTTTCCTCCATAGCCCGGCCGCCTGTAAACATGAAAAAGAGGACAAAAAACATGACGAGCATGTTTCCTAAAATTGTAGCTGAACTGTTTAGAAAAGTGGGAATAAAATTGGTAAGAGTAGACTCTAATGTCTGCAGGTTTTTTTCTGATAACAATTCTTCTCCAGTGAGTTGTTTTACTTTATCAGAAAGTGCTTGGACCCCTACTTTTAACTCGTCAGCATGTGAAAAAATAGCAGTAATCTTTGGCGAAACCAATATAACGGTATAGTATAACGGCGCAGCAATAAGCAATAAAAAAATCAGGATGAAGGATAATGCAGTTAATGAAGGCTTCCACCTTCTTTTTTCAGTTAGGTTAAAAAAACGCTCTCTTCCAAGAATATAAAAGGTTAATGCGCCCATTAATCCTGGCAAAAAGACATACAATTCTTTTATAATTAGAAATGTAAAAAAGCCAATTACCAGAAGTAAAACTATCTGACGGATTCTATTGTTGAACTGGGTCATGTTAATTTATTAAGTCCAAACCTTAGTGCCTTCACTACAGTTTGAGCAAATATCAATATTTTTTCTGCTTCGCATCAATTCTTTCCGGAATTCATGGTAGTTTTTACCCTCCCACACTTTATCCATGTTGGTTTTGTCCAGATTTCCCATTTCATATTGCGCATCTTTATCGAAACAACAGGGCAACACTTTACCATCCCAGGTAATGACATTACTGTGCCACATTTTCCAGCAATGATTGGATAATTTATTCTT
>VFQS010000436.1_pt1 | contig 47970 bp, 55 predicted proteins | sample 3512361 | NCBI WGS metagenome assembly VFQS01 (sample SAMN10412375, study PRJNA504923) | tailings metagenome | isolation source: Relicate 1 Philex TSF3 active mining | place: Philippines | reverse complement strand
AGGTGCAGAGACCCGGTTGGTTGAACCCCTGAGAGAACCCGGGCCCTTGGCATCTTTGATTGTTGGCGAATCGCCGGATTCTGCCGTGAGGTGCCTCCGGCGCACCCGCCCCAAGCGGTAATCAGGCTTCCGCAGACTGGGCCTCAGCATCCACCTCGGTGGCGGCAGCCTCAGGGGCAGGTGCTGCGTTTGCGGGCTCCTCAGCTTCAGCAACCACCTCAGCTGCTGCTGTCACGGGCTTTGCCGGCCGCGCGAAGGGGTTGGGACGGCTGGAGCCAGAGCGCTCACCGCGCTCGGGGCGGGGAGCGCGCCGTTCGCCGCCGGGGCGAGCGCCAGCATTGGCGCGGTGCTGTGCCACCACCTCATCGAGCTTGCCGTCTTCCAGCAGCTGAGCCACGGTGCGGATCGAAAGGCCGAGGGCCGCCACGGTGGAGCGCAGGCCGAAGGCCTCCTGCACGGCGCGGGCGGCACGCATTTCGTTGTCGCTCAGGCGGATGCGGAAGCCACCGGCTTCACGGCCACCACCTTCACGGCCACCACCTTCACGGCCACCACCGTCACGACCACCGCCTTGGCGGGGGCCACGGTCTCCGCCGCGGTCTACGCCTTGGCGCTGGCCGTGGTCGCCGCGGAAGCGTTCGTTCGAGCTGGGTTGGAAATCGCCGTCGGCCATGGCCGCACACCTGAACAGTCAAGCGCAAGTGTGCCCTATGGCTGTTGGTCAGGGCCAGCACCACTGCAGCCGGTGGTGTTCTGGGCTGCCGTGCCGGGCGAGCACCAGCAGGGGGATGGGCGTGGGGCCTTCAGCCTCCAGCAGCTGGCGGTAACGCTCCAGCAGTTGCAGGTAGGCACAGAGGGTCCAGCCGTGGTGGCCTCGCTCCTGCGCTTGCCAGAAGCGCCGGAGCGCCAGACTGCAGCTCTGGCGGCCGAATTCCTGCCAACAGAGCTCTTGAGCTTGCAGATGCTCAACGCCCTGTTGGCGCCATTCCCGGAAGCGCACCAGTTCTGGGGCCTCGCCGGTGCTGTCCGGGGGCAGCGCCCGGGCCAGGTCTTCCACCCCCACCTGCTGGAGCTGCAGCCAGCAGCGATCGAGCAGCAACACCGGCAGTGCGCCATGCCAACGGTGCTGCTGCTGTTGGGCCTTGAGCAGTCCGTCCACCTGCCTCTGCAAACGCGGCGTCAGGGGCGTCAGCAGCTCAGCCATGGGTGCCGCGAAAGGTGATGTCGGCGATGGCGTATTCCCTCGGCTCCAGATGAATCGTGCATCGCACCGGGCCGAAGCGGGCCTCGAGATGCTCCTCCACCAGTTCGGTGATGCGGTGCGCGGTGGGCAGATCGTTGGCGTCCACCACCATGTGCAGCTCGATGAACACCCGCTGACCCAACACCCCCCGGCTGGCGATGTCGTGCACGTTCAACACACCGGGCACGGTCATGGCCACTTCGTGGATGGCCTCCGGTGCGATGGCGATCTGATCCACCAGCCACGGCAGGTTGCTCTTGAGCACTTGCCAGCACGCCCGCACCAGCAGCACGCAGAGCGGAATGGCCATGGCCACATCGAGCCAGTTGATGCCCAGAGCCAGCACCCCCGCCAGACCAATCAGCACCACCACCGTGGTCCAGATGTCGCTGGTGGTGTGTTTGGCGTCGGCTAACAGCAGCTGGCTGCCCAGCCGGCGCCCCTCGCTGCGCTCGTAGCTGGCCAGCAGCAGATTGCAGCCGAGCACGATCAGCAGCAGCAGTAGGTCTTGGCCGTCGAGGCGCAGGGGCGGCAGTCCGGCGGCGATGCGCTCCAGGGAGCCTTTAAGGATCTCAAAGGCGGTGAACAGGATGAACCCGGCGATGGCCAGGGCCCCGAGGCCCTCATATTTGTCGTGGCCATAGGGGTGATCACGATCTGGGCGGGGATCCGACAGCCCATTGGTGATCAGGCCCAGCAGGCTGCTCAGGCCATCCGTGGCGCTGTGCATCGCATCGGCCAGCACCGCCAGGGAACCGGTCAGCAGGCCGATCACCAGCTTGAGCATGGTCATCGACACGTTGACGGCCAGCGCGACCAGCAGAACGCGCTTCACCGCACCGCGGCTGTCATCGCGCTGCCGCACGGCGGTAGACGCTGCCTGACCCGTGCTGGCGACTCCCATGGCCCGGCAGGCTCACAACAGTGAACCCAAGGTATTGGGTCTGGGCAGTGCACACCAGCTGAGCTAAAGAGAACCGGCGCATCCGCAGGACCCTGCCGCCGTTGATCCCGCCATCGCCTCAGCTCAGTGCCGCCCTGCTGCCGCAGATCAGGCGCTTTTGGCCCCTTGCTGCGGGTCTGGGTGGTGGGGTGATCCTTTTGGAGAGCAGCCATGGCGCTCTCTCCTCTTTGATCAGCCTGAGCGCGGCAGCCGCGGGATTCTGGCTGTTGAGCGGGCGTTTGCGTCCCTCCGGTCGCGCTTTGCCAACGAGCGTGGAGGGTTGGCTGGAGCGCTGCCAGAGCGTGCTGGAGAGTTTTGAGCGGCTGGAGCCGGATGGCGATCCACTCGTGCAGCAGCAGCGCCGCGAGCAACTGGAGCAGCTGCGCCAGAGCCAGGGCAGCGCCCATCTGCAGGTTGCCCTGGTTGGGCAGGCCGGCTGGAGTGAAGCCCTGCAGGCCCAGCTGCTGCAGCACTGCCCATCGCAGTTGCCGCTGCGGGTGCTGCGCAGCCAACCTCTTCCCCCCAGTAGCGCCGCCTGGTACTGGCCTGATGCTTTCAGGCGCTGCGATCTGATCGTGTATCGCCTCAGCTTGCCTCTTTCGGCGACTGATCTGCGCTGGCTGGAAGCGTTGCCCAAGGGGCAAGATGTGCTGCTCTTGGTGGATCGCCCGCCAGGGGACTGGCCGCTCGCGCTGCAGCAGCTTCAGCACCAGCTCCCCGAGTCTCTGCGCCAACGCTGCTGGCCCTGGTCGCCGGAGGTGAGCGAGGCCTATGCCGCTGATCTCCAGCCTCTCGCGTTGGCGTTCGCTGCCCTTAGCCCTGAGCGATTGCGCTTCACCCAGCAGCGCTGCCTTGAAGAGCTGCACGGCAGCTGGCAGGTGGCCCTGGAATCGCTGCGCCGCCGCCGGTGGCAGCAGCTGATGCAACGCACCCAGTGGACCGTGGCCGCCGGTGTGGTGGTGGCCCCCCTGCCCAGCCTCGATCTGCTGGTGTTGGCTGCTGCCAATGGGCTGATGCTGCAGGAGATGGCCCGCCTCTGGGATTGCCCTTGGTCGCTTGAGCAGCTCCAGGCGGCAGCGCTGCATCTGGCCAAGGCCTGCCTGGCGCTGGGGGTTGTGGAGTGGAGCGCCCAGTCGCTGGCGGCGCTGGTGAAGCTTCACGGGGCCACCTGGCTGGTAGGCGGCGCCTTGCAAGCTCTCAGCGCTGCCTATCTCACCCGCGTGGTGGGCCGCGCCATGGCCGACTACATGGCCCTGGCTGCCGGGGTTCCCGAGGCGGAACTGGAGCGCTTGCTGCAGCAGCAGGCGCCTGTGTTGGTGGCTCGGGCCGCGGAGGAAGAAAAGCTCGATTGGGCCGGTTTCCTGCAGCAGGCGCAGCAATGGGTGGTGCAGAGCCGCGCCGCGGGCGCCCTCAAAGCTTCAGCTGCCTAACAACCAAACTTCATGAACCATTCATGAAGAACTTCATGAAGTTGTGTGAGCTCTGGCGAACTTAATTTTAGCTTCCGAGAATTTTTTTGGCGGCTGCATAGCGTGGCTGTGCCGCTTCTGTGGCACGCATTCTCATCCGGCTCGTTCAGAGTCTGCTGATTCATGACCACTGCTCTTCGCAGCGGCCGCTCCAGCACCTGGTCACAATTTTGTGAGTGGGTCACCAGCACCGACAACCGCATTTATGTGGGCTGGTTCGGTGTGCTGATGATCCCCTGCCTGCTGGCGGCCACTATCTGCTTCATCGTTGCCTTCATTGCGGCTCCCCCCGTTGATATCGACGGCATCCGTGAGCCCGTTGCCGGATCCTTCATCTACGGCAACAACATCATTTCCGGCGCTGTGATCCCCAGCAGCAACGCCATCGGCCTGCACTTCTACCCCATCTGGGAAGCGGCCTCTCTCGATGAGTGGCTCTACAACGGCGGCCCCTATCAGCTGGTGGTGTTCCACTTCCTGATCGGCATCTCCTGCTACATGGGCCGTCAGTGGGAGCTCTCCTACCGCCTGGGCATGCGCCCCTGGATCTGCGTGGCCTACAGCGCTCCGCTGTCTGCCGCCTTTGCGGTGTTCCTGATCTACCCCTTCGGTCAGGGCTCCTTCTCCGATGGCATGCCCCTCGGCATCAGCGGCACCTTCAACTTCATGTTGGTGTTCCAGGCTGAGCACAACATCCTGATGCACCCCTTCCACATGCTTGGTGTGGCGGGTGTGTTCGGTGGCTCCCTGTTCTCCGCCATGCACGGTTCGCTGGTGACCTCCTCCCTGGTGCGTGAAACCACCGAAACCGAGAGCCAGAACTACGGCTACAAGTTCGGTCAGGAGGAAGAGACCTACAACATCGTGGCTGCCCACGGTTACTTCGGTCGCCTGATCTTCCAATACGCCAGCTTCAACAACAGCCGCAGCCTGCACTTCTTCCTCGGTGCCTGGCCCGTGGTTGGCATCTGGTTCACGTCCATGGGCATCAGCACCATGGCGTTCAACCTGAATGGCTTCAACTTCAACCAGTCGATCCTGGATTCCCAGGGCAAGGTGGTGAACACCTGGGCCGATGTGCTCAACCGCGCCAACCTGGGCATGGAAGTGATGCACGAGCGCAACGCGCACAACTTCCCCCTCGATCTGGCCACCACCCAGTCGATCCCTGTGGCTCTCACCGCTCCTGCGATCGGTTGAGTTCACCCTCTGGCTGAGTCAACAGCCAGCATTCGTGCCCCCGCTGCGGCGGGGGTTTTTTAATGCCCGGATGCCTGAAGCTTCTCCGCTTTCTCCGTTGCGGTTGATCGATGGGCCGGCCTCGGCCCCCGCCACGCTGCTGCTGGCCCACGGGGCTGGCGCCCCCATGGATAGCCCGTTCATGCACACCATGGCCTGCGGCCTGGCACAGCTGGGTTGGCGGCTGGTGCGTTTTGAATTTCCGTATATGGCCCTGGCTCGCCAGAGCGGTCAGCGCCGAGCCCCGGATCGCCTGCCGGTGCTGCTTCGGAGCTGGCGCGATCAGGTGGCGGCTGCGGCAGCCGAGGGGCCGCTTTTTATCGGCGGCAAGTCGATGGGCGGCCGCATGGCAAGCCTGGTGCTTGAAGAGCTGGCCGAGGCCGCCCCAGTGCTGGGATGTATCTGCTTGGGCTACCCGTTCCATCCGCCGGGCAAGCCCGAGGCCCTGCGCATTGAGCACCTGCAGACCCTCACGCAGCCTGCGTTGGTGGTGCAGGGTGAGCGCGACAGCTTTGGGCGACGCGCCGAGGTGGAGACCTACGCGCTCAGCTCAGCGGTGCAGCTGCACTGGATTCCCTACGGTGACCACAGCTTCAAGCCCACCAAGCGCTCGGGGCTGAGTGAGCAGGCCAACCTGCAGCAGGCGATTGCCGCTGCCGATCAGTTCATGGCTTCGTTTTGTCGAGATCGCTCGGGCGGCTGAGCAGGAACAGCACGCCACCGGTGAGGGCCAGGCCAATCACCACCATGGCCGTGATGGCGGTGCTGTAGTCCGTCTGCATGGCGGCGTAACGAAGTGTTACTGCACCCTACTCGAGCTGCGGCATCGCTTCCAGAGCACTGGCCAGGGAGATCGGTTCGAGCTCCTTGGAGCTCGTGATTTCTAAGATCCTGCCGATCGAGGCGGGTGTGGCCAGCGCCTCCACGCAGCAGCGCGCCACCAGGCGGCGTGGGATGGAATCGCTCTCTTGCTGATCCGCGTTGCTGTAGCGAATCCCCTCCTGCTCGAGATCCGTTTCCCTTTCCGAAAGCCCGCCGGGGCGGATCACTGTCCAATCGAGTCCGCTGCGCTCCAGGCTGTGCTCGCCAACGCGCTTCCACACCAGGATCAAGCCGAACAGGTTGAGCGGATGGCGCCAGCGGCCGGCGCAGAGCGAGCTCACCAGCACCACGCGCCGGATGCCCAGCCGCTGGCAGCTTTCCACCTGATGCTGCACGCCCCAGGCATCCACGCGCATCGGGCCGGTGAGATCCACCGAAGGGCGGGCCCCGGTGGCGATCACCAGACCATCGCAGCCCGTGAGCGCCGCATCGAGGGCTGCGCGATCACTGAGCTGCAGCCGGTGTTGCTCGCATTGCGCCAGGGAGGCCGGCACCACTGAATCCGGGCGCAGCAGCAAGCGCGGTTGATCGCCCACCCGCAGCAGTTCTTCGGCGATCCGGAAACCGGTTTTGCCCGAGGCGCCGCTCACGGCGATGGTGCGGGTCATCGGGTGGGTATGACGTGCAATAGATGCGCAGTATCGCGGCTCTGCATGAAGCGCTGGCATCCCCCTGAGCCCGATGACGGGGATTGGCCCGTGGATCGCGGCCGTCCACTGGGGCTCCGGCTGCTGGCGCTGCTCGGTGCCTTTTCTTTCGTGATGCTGGGCCTCAGCAGCCTGGCGCCGCTGTTGCATCCGCCAGAGCCGCGGCCGCCGGCCATGCCGGATCGGCCCCGCGATGCTCTGCTGAGCCTGTTGCGGAGCTTGGCGTGATCGATCTAGCAAGCATCCCGCTGGCACCGGCCCTGCTCGTGGCCACCGCTGCAGCGGCCTGCCTGGGCCTCTTGATCCTGTTAGCCGGCCTGCAGCACGTGTTCGCCGTGGCGCCCCGGCTGCAGCCACTGCCCAGCCAGCAACCGCTCCCCGCTGACTCCCTCACCGTGGTGATTCCGGCCTACAACGAAGCCGGCAATATCGAGGTCTGCCTCAGCCATGTGCTGGCCTCCGATGCTCCCTGCGGCGACTGGCGGGTGGTTGTGGTGGATGACGCCTCCACCGATGCCACCGCGGCATTGGCAACGGCCACGGCTGCGGCAAGCGGTTGCCCTCCCAAGCGTTTTCAGCTGCTGCAGGCCGGCCCCAGACCATCGGATCAGCGCTGGGTTGGCAAAAACTGGGCCTGCACCCAAGCCGCCGAACAGATCCAGAGCGATTGGCTGCTGTTTATCGATGCCGACGTACGCCTGCAGTCCGATGCCCTGCGCCGTGCTCTGGCCCAGGCCAACAGCGATCACGCCGATCTGCTCAGCCTGGCGCCGCGCCTGGCCTGCACCTGCCTGGCGGAGTGGATGGTGCAGCCGATCATGGCCAGCCTGCTGGGCCTGGGTTTTCCGATCGAGGCCGCCAATGATCCCGCCAGCCCAGTGGCCTTTGCGGCTGGGCCGTTCATGCTGTTCCGCCGCACGGCTTATGCGCAGATCGGGGGGCACCGTGCCCTGGCTGGTGAGGTGGTGGAAGACCTCGCATTAGCCCGCCGGATCAAGGGCGAGGGGCTGCGCCTCCGTTACCTGCTGGGGCTGGATGTGCTGCAGCTCAGCATGTATTCCGATCTCGCTGCCCTCTGGGAAGGCTGGAGCAAAAACTGGTTTCTTGGCCTCGATTCCAGTGTGAGTAAGGCTCTGGGAGCGGCGGCCGTGGTGGTGCTGATGTTCAGCGGCCCCTGGCTGCTGCTGGGCTCTGGCCTAGTGCTGCTGCGAGTGATGCCGCTGCAGCAGGCCTGGTGGTTGTCGCTTGTAGGCCTGGCAACCCTGGGAGTCGTGCTCCAGTTGCTGCTGCGGCTCTGGAGCCGCAGCCAGTTTCAAGTGCCGATGCGGCTCTGGTGGTTGATGGGGGCCGGCGGTCTGTTGGTCGGTGCCATCGGCCCCACATCGGTTTGGCGCACTCTCACCGGCCGCGGATGGACCTGGAAGGGCAGGCCTCTGGCCTGAGGGGTCAGCTGCCGAATTGGTTTTTGATCGCCTGATGGGTGTTGGCCTGTTCGCTGAACCAGGCTTTGAGCAGATTTTTGGCCAGGAGGCGCAGGGCCTCTGCATCGGTCTGGGCGTCGATGTCGCGTTTGAGGCGCTCCACCTCAAAGGATTGATTCAGACTGAGTTCGATCAGGGCCATCGATCAACGGCGATGGGACCCGTCCACCGTATGGAGCATCGCCCTGGCGGGCGTAGCGGTGGTTACCCAGCCCTGGCGCAGGTCAGCGATCTCAAACGGTGACTGTTTGTAAAACGCTGCGGCATGGCTCGTGCCCGCCCTGTGAATCCATTAGGAGTACAGAACCGCAGGAGCCGTCCATGCGTTTGAGCTGGAGCCAACACCTGAGCGCTGCTCGCACCCTGGAGCTGGTGGGTGATGAGCAGGCCGGCACGGCCCTGGCCCTGATGGGAGTGGCGGTGCTGATGCTCCTGCAAGACCTTGCGGTGGCTGTGGAGTCGCCTGGTGATCAGCCCAGCGCGTAACAAGCGTCACACGTTTACAAAATCTTCCTGATTCAGCTGTCGCAATGCGGCTGCAGGAGCGCTTGAAGTTCTTAGCGTTGCGGAAACCAACCGATTTGCGTCGTGTCAGAGCATCCGCCTTCCACACCGGAGCGTTCGCTTCAGCCTGCCAGCTTGAAATGGCAGGAGGATGGTGAGCTGTCGCAGCAGGATGTCTTCAACCTCGTGTGCAAGCTACGTGCTGTGGAGCCGGGGCCAACCAGCAATGAGCTTTGGCGTCTCGGTCAGAAATATCCGAGTCAGCGTTGATGGGCTGCACCACTGTGCAGCGGTGATAGCTTGCGTTGAAGTCCTGATCAGCGGCTGAGTTGGTTGCCGTTGTTACGGGTTAAATGCATCAAATGATTACGTTGCATGAGCCCTAAACGGTTTGGCTCATGCATTCCGATCTGTCTGGTGGAGTTGAACTCTCCATCGGCCAACAGTTCGAGATCGAACGCTTCAGCCGCGCGATCGATGCCACGGCTGATCCCGAGCAATTGCGCCATCTCGCCAAGCAACTCTTGCAGGCCTGGCACACCCAGAAGGCTGCCACGCACTGGGTGACCAATCAGCAGGCCTAATCCTGCGCACGACCGAGTCCACAGGCTCTTCGTTCCAGCGGCGATCTCCTTAGGCTTGGACCTGAGATTGTGTTGGGTTTGGCTCCAGGTGCTGCACCCTGCTCCCCTCGGGCATTCGCTTTCCGGTCTTGCTGGCTAACTCTGCTTTCAGCCCTGCTCGTGGGCTGCACACGCCCAGCCCATCGCTCCGACAACAACCTGGCTGCAGCCTCGGGTAAACCAGTGGTGCTTACCACCTTCACAGTGCTGGCCGATCTGGCTCGGCAGGTGGCGGGTGATCGCCTGGAGGTGCGCTCGATCACCAAGCCCGGTGCCGAGGTACACGGCTATGAGCCCACCCCCAGCGATCTCGAGGCTGCTCAAGGCGCCAGCCTGATCGTGCAAAACGGTCTTGGCCTCGAGCGCTGGGCCGATCGTTTCGTGGCCTCCTCCGGCGAGGTGCCCACCGTCACCCTCAGCCAGGACATGCAGCCTGTGCTGATTGAAGGCGATGTGGCAGCCGGCAAGCCCAATCCCCACGCCTGGATGTCGCCCAAGCGGGCCAAGCACTACGTGGATCGCTTGGTGGAGGCCTTCTCCAACTTGGATCCAGCCGGTGCGGCCGGCTATCGCCAGCGGGGAGAGGCCTATAAACAGCAGCTCAAAGCTCTCGATGCCGACCTGCGCCAAGCCCTGGCTCAGGTGCCGCCGAACCAGCGGCTGCTGGTGAGCTGTGAAGGCGCCTTCAGCTATCTGGCCCGCGATTACGGCCTCGATGAGGCCTACCTCTGGCCCGTGAATGCGGAAACCCAGGTCACCCCCAAGCGCCTGGCCCGCTTGATCGACACGGTGAAGCAACGGCGTGTGCCGGCCGTGTTCTGTGAAAGCACCGTGAACGATGAGGCGCAGCGGGAGGTGGCCAGGGCGACGGGCGCCAGATTCGGGGGTACCTTCTACGTTGATTCCCTCTCCGGCAGCGGTGGTCCAGCCCCCAGCCTGCTGGCCTTGCAACGCCATAACGTGAACCTGATCGTGCAAGGCCTGAGCGGGAAGCCGGCCAGTGGATCGCCGCAATGAGTGGCCGTCTGATCCCACCGACTGGTCCTCGCATCGAGGTGGAGCAGCTGTGCGTGGATTACAACGGCACCGTTGCTCTCTACGACGCCGATCTCAGCCTGCCGCCGGGTTGCATTTGCGGTCTGGTGGGGATGAACGGGGCAGGCAAAACCACCTTGTTCAAAGCGCTCACCGGTTTTGTGCGCCCGTCCCATGGGCGGATCCGCATCAACGGGCAAACGGTGCTCGCGGCCCAGCGCGATCAGGCCGTCGCCTATGTGCCCCAAAGCGAGGGGATCGACTGCAACTTCCCCATCTCTGTTTGGGATGTGGTGATGATGGGCCGCTACGGCTCGATGTCGGTGTTGCGCTGGCCGCGCCAATCGGATCGGGTGGCAGTGCGCGATGCGCTCGAGCGGGTGGATCTGCTTCCGTTGGCTCAGCGCCCCATCGGTGCTCTCTCCGGCGGCCAGCGCAAGCGCGCCTTTCTGGCCCGGGCGATTGCTCAGCGGGCTTCTGTGTTGCTGCTGGATGAACCGTTCAACGGCGTGGATGTGCGCACCGAACAGCTGATGGCGCATCTGTTTCTGCAGTTCCGCCAGGAGGGGCGCACGATCTTGATCTCCACCCATGATCTAGGCCACATCCGCGAGTTCTGCGATCTGGTGGTGTTGATCAACCGCACCGTGTTGGCGTACGGCGAAACCAGTGCCGTGTTCACCCCCGAAAATCTGGCCCGCACCTTCGGTGGGATGGTGCCCAAGCCATGACCTGGCTGCTTGAACCGCTCAGCCATGCCTTCATGGTGAAAGCCCTGCTGGTGAGTGCCCTGGTGGGGGGCGTGTGCGGATTGCTCTCCTGCTACATGACCCTCAAGGGCTGGGCCCTGATGGGCGATGCCGTGTCTCACGCGGTAATGCCGGGGGTGGTGGTGGCCTACGCCCTGGGTCTGCCGTTTTCGCTCGGGGCCTTTGTGTTCGGTGTGGGCTCGGTGGCGGCTATTGGCTTTGTGAAGCAGAAATCGCGCATCAAGGAAGACACGGTGATCGGCCTGGTGTTCACCGGCTTCTTTGCCCTGGGCCTGGTGCTGGTGTCGAAGGTGCGCAGCAACATTGATCTCACCCACATCCTGTTTGGCAACGTGCTGGGCATCTCCAGCTCCGATATTCAGCAGACCCTGCTGATCTCGGCTTTGGTGGTGGCTCTGCTGCTGGTGTTCCGCCGCGATCTGCTGCTGTTCTGTTTTGATCCCACCCACGCCCGCTCGATTGGGATCAACACAGGCCTGCTGCACTACATGCTGCTGTCGGTGCTCTCACTCACGGCGGTGGCGGGCTTGCAAACCGTGGGCGTGATCCTGGTGGTGGCGATGCTGGTGACCCCTGGCGCCACGGCCTATCTGCTCACCGACCGCTTCGATCGGATGACGCTGCTCGCCATCGCCAGCAGCGTGCTCTCCAGCCTGATTGGCGTGTACGTGAGCTACTGGAGCGACAGCTCCACCGCCGGGTGCATTGTGCTGGTTCAAACGGGCCTGTTCCTGCTGGCTTTCCTGCTGGCCCCCCGCTACGGCATCCTGAGCTCTCAGCGTACCCAGGCTCCCTAGGCGTGTCGGATCAGTCCTGGCCCTGGTGGCCGCTGTTGCCGCTCTACCCCTATGGGCGCCGCCGCACTCTCGTGCGTGAGCTGATCCCCGAGCAGCTCTGGAGCTTCGAGCAGCTGCAGGGGGTGTTTTATGTGGCCGTGCCGATCCGGATGACGGTGGCCCGCGTTCCGGGCGGCCTGATGCTCTACGCGCCTGTGGCCCCTACCGCTGAAGTGCGGCGCGAGCTTCGGGATCTGGAGCAGCGGTTCGGGCCGGTGCTCAGCATCGTGTTGCCCACCGCCTCTGGCCTGGAGCACAAGTTGCCGGTGCCGGCCATGGCCCGCGCTTTCCCGGAGGCTCAGGTGTGGGTTACCCCTGGCCAGTGGAGTTTTCCGGTGCCGCTGCCCCTGGCCTGGCTGGGCTTTCCAGCCCGCCGCACCAGGGTGCTTGGTGAGGATGGCTATCCCCATGGCGAGGCCCTGAGCTGGGTGTCGTTAGGGCCGATCGATCTAGGACTGGGCCGCTTTCAAGAGCTGGCCTGCCTGCATCAGGCCAGCGGAGCGTTGCTGCTCACCGATGCGCTTGTGGCGATCAATGCCACGCCGCCAATGCTGTTTGAGCTGGATCCCACGCCCCTGCTCTTCCACGCCCGCGATCGGGGCGATCAGCCCCTGGAGGATTCGCCGGCACTCCGCCTCAAGGGTTGGCAGCGCCTGGCGCTGTTCGCGTCGTATCTGCGGCCGGAGGCGCTGGCGGTGCCCAGTCTGCCCACGCTGTTGAGCCAGGCCCTCAAACCAGGGTGCCGCAATCCCCGGAGCTATTTCGGTCTCTATCCCTTCCACTGGGCCCGCAATTCAGCCGAGGTGTTCCAGGAGCTGCAACCGCAGCCTGGCAAGTTGCGGGTGGCACCGGTGCTGGAGCGACTGGTGTTCCCTCGCACCCAGGCGTTGATCGTGGCCTGGGTGCGGCGATTGGCTGCCTTGCAGGGACTGCGCTGGGTGGTGCCGGCCCACTACGACGCCCCAGTGCCCTGCAGCGACGAGCAGCTGCTGGTGCTTGCCGAGACCCTCGAACAGCGCAACTGGGCACCCAATGAGGGCAACTGGGCGTACCTGGCAGGAATCGATCGCGCCTTGCTGCGTTTGGGAGTGGTGCCGGAGCAGCCTCAGACCGAGTAGGCCGAGGCAGGGTCAGGGATCAGAGCTTCAGCTCACCCGGATCGGCATCCGCCTCGGGGAAGAGGGTGGCTTCCAGTTCCATGCGCTGCTCCATCTGGCGCAGGAAATAACCGGTCATCATCGCGGAGGCCAGAAGCCCGGCCAGGTGATCGCGGTTGGCCGTGATCTTGACGTCAAAGTGCTCGCCGGGCAGCACACCAAGCAGGCCCTGCACGTTGTGGCGAATGATGTCCTGGATGTCAGTGCTGGCGGAGCGCGCTACGCGCAGCAACACTTCCGGAGACTGTTCCTGAAGGTATTGAATCAGCGAGTTGGCGCTGATCGGTTCGCTATCACTCGTCAGGAACTCCGGGTTAAACATTCCGGTGTGCTCCGCGTCACGGCTGCACCCTACCCCAGCTCTCCGTCTGGCTCGAGACGGCTGAGGTCGGAGAACCGAATCACGCCGAACCGATTCAAGGGCCAATAGCGGAACAGTGCCGTACCGATCACCTCCTGGCGCGGTAATGGGCCCCAGATGTGCGAATCGAGGCTGGCATTGCGGTTGTCGCCCAGTACCAGCAGTGCGCCTTCCGGCACTGTGATGGGGCCGAAGCTGTAGTCGATCGGCTCCTGTCGCCAGGGCTCGGCCACCGCAGCACCGTTGCGGAACAGCTCACCGCTGCGCACCTCCACTGCATCGCCGGGCTGGCCCACCACGCGTTTGATCAAGGCGGCTTTGGGGTTGTAGCCCGCCTCCACCAGCACTGGCGGCGCGTGGAACACCACGATCGTGCCGTTGGGCAGGGGTTGCTGCAGGTGCGGGCGTAGCTTTTCCACCAGGATCCGATCCTGCAGTTGCAGGGTGGGCAACATCGAACCGGAGGGAATCCAGCGCGGTTCGATCACCAGCCAGCGCAGCAGCAGCGCCACCGTCAGCCAAAGAACCAATGATCGCCAACCCTTCAGCAGCGAGCCCGCTGAAGGGGCTGGTTCGCCTGGGGAGGAGCCGCTTGTCATCGCCGCTTCGGTGAGCATGATCGCCACATCCTGAACAACAGCACCACGGGTGCCCGCTCCCCCAGCCCATCCCTGCTCCCCCGCCGCCAATCTGCAGGCCGCCATTGCGCTACTGGCGGCGTTGCAAGGTCTGGGTTTGCGGCGCTTGGTGCTTTGCCCCGGCAGCCGTTCGGCACCGCTGGCTGTGGCCGCAGGCGCGTTGGAGCGCAGCGGGCTGAAGCTCTACACGGCCATTGATGAGCGCTCAGCGGCGTTTCTGGCCTTGGGTCTTGGGCGAGCTGATGGAGTGCCTGCCGCGGTGGTGACCACCTCCGGCAGTGCCGTGGCCAACCTGCTGCCGGCCGTGGTGGAAGCCGACTATGGCGCCGTGCCCCTGCTGCTGCTCACCGCGGATCGCCCGGCTCGGCTGAAGGGCTGCGGTGCCAACCAAACGGTGAATCAGGAGGCGTTTCTGGCCCCCTGCTGCCGCTGGTTTGGTGCGGGGGATCCCAGGGGGCTGGCAGCGATGCCGCCGGCGGCCGTGGCTGCCCTCGCCCAGCGGGCCTGGGCGGCTGCCCTGGGGACGCCGGTGGGTCCGGTGCATCTCAATCTCCCCTTTGAGGAGCCTTTGCACGCCAGCACCTCAGACATCGAAGCGTTGCTGGCTCAACCTGCCGCTGCGGCGGTGCAGCCCAATGCCGCCCCAGCAGCGCTGCAGGTGGCGGCACCGCCAGCCCAGGCCGGATCGCTGCTCGATCCGGATCGCCCTGGCGTGGTGGTGGCAGGGCCTTGGCGGGCACCCGCAGCTCAGCTGCATGCCTTTGCCGAGACATTGTTGCGCTGGCAGCAGCGCAGCGGTTGGCCGGTGCTGGCCGATGGTCTCTCGGGGCTGCGCGGTTGGCCCGGCTTGCAGGTGGTGCACGGTTACGACCTCTTGCTGGCGGACGGCCAAGGTTTTCCCGCTGCAGCGCAGCTGCTGCGTCTGGGCTCGATGCCGGCCAGTCGGCGCCTGCAGCAGTGGATCGCCGCCAGCACGGGCCCGCAGCTGTTGATCAGCGAGGGCGATCCCCGCAATCTCGATGCCTCAGGCACCGCCAGCCTGCAGTTCTCCGGTGGTCTGGTTTCGTGGCTGGCGGCCGTGCCCGATCCCCTGGGATCCGGCCGTGTTCCCGCCTCCAATCAGGCCTGGTTGGAGCAGTGGGTGCAGGCCGATCAACGGCTCCAGCAGCAGCTCGATCGGTGCTTGGTGGGGGAGGAGTTCTCTGCCGTGTGGTCGACCCCGTGCAGTGAACCCGCCCTGGCCCGAGCCCTGAGCCGTTGTTTGCCAGCCGGTGAGCTGCTGATGCTCGCCAACAGCAGTCCAGTCCGCGACTGGGAGAGCTTTGCGGCTGCTGATGCACCCCATCGCCCCGTGGTCGGCTTCCGCGGCGCCTCCGGCATTGATGGCACCCTCTCGATCGCGGCTGGCCTGGCTTTGGGCCATGGCCGGGCCACCCTGCTCTGCGGCGATCTGGCTCTGCTGCACGACGCCAACGGCTGGCTGTGGCGGGAGCAGCTGGCGGCCTGTGGTGCTCGGCTCACCGTGGTTCTCGTCGACAACGCCGGCGGCGGCATCTTTGAGCAGTTGCCGATTCGCACGGGGCCTCCGCTGGATTTCGAGCGTCTGTTCGCTATGCCGCAATGTCTCGATCACAGCGCCCTTGCTGCCGGCTACGGCGTGGCGGCCCGCTCCATCGAGGCCCTGGATCAACTGGCCGATGGCCTGGCCTGGGCTGCTCTGCAGCCGATGGCGCTGTTGCATGTGCGTACCGACCGACGCGGTGATGCGGCCCTGCGGCAACAGTGCCGCCGCACAATGGCCACCATCCACCAGGGGTTTGATGGCGGCAACACCCTCAGCTGAGTCGGGGATCGCGTGGCAGCCCCAGGGGTCCTACAGCGACATCCTGTTTGATCTGAGTGATGCGGGCATCGCCCGTATCACGATCAACCGCCCGCACAAACGCAACGCCTTCCGCCCCCAGACGGTGACGGAGTTGTTTGATGCGTTCTCACGCGTGCGCGACAACCCCCGCATCGGTGTGGTGCTGTTCACCGGTGCTGGCCCCGCCGCCGATGGCGGCTATGCCTTCTGCGCCGGCGGTGATCAGAGCGTGCGCGGCGATGGCGGCTACGTGGGCGACGACGGCCTGCCGCGGCTGAATGTGCTCGATCTGCAGCGGTTGATCCGCAGCCTGCCCAAGGTGGTGATCGCCCTGGTGGCCGGCTATGCCATCGGCGGTGGCCAGGTGCTGCATCTGCTCTGCGATCTGAGCCTGGCGGCGGAGAACGCCGTGTTCGGCCAGACCGGCCCCAAGGTGGGCAGCTTCGATGGCGGGTTCGGCGCCGGCTATCTGGCGCGGCTTGTGGGCCAGCGCAAGGCGCGTGAGATCTGGTTTCTCTGCCGGCAGTACGGCGCCGCTGAGGCCCTGGAGATGGGGCTGGTGAATGCGGTGGTGCCCCTGGAGCAGCTGGAGGCCGAGGGTGTGCGTTGGGCGCGGGAGGTGTTGCAGCACAGCCCCACGGCGATCCGTTGCCTGAAGGCGGCGTTCAACGCCGAAACCGATGGCATGGCCGGCATCCAGGAGCTGGCGGGCCAGGCCACGCATCTCTTCTATCGAACCGAAGAGGGTCAGGAGGGCCGCAACGCTTTCTTGGAGAAACGGGCCCCGGATTTTTCCGATTCTCCTTGGCTGCCTTGACCCCAGGAATTGGCTAGCAGTTGGTGAGAGTGCCCGCCCTGCTGTGACAGCTCGTTGTTTGTCAGAACACCGTTGGTCCCGCTGGTGCCTGGCTGTGGTCGCCAGTGCCGTACCGCTGGCAGCCCCTGCGCTGGCTCGGCAGCCCGACCCGATCCCACCGCCAGCGCCTGTGATCAGCGACAACGTTGCCCTCAGCCGCATTCCCTCCGATCTAATGGATGACGAGGGTCTGCAGCTGGTGCTCGATCGCCGCACCCGCCAACTGATGGTGATCAAAGACGGCCGGCTGCTGCGCCGCTACCCGGCGGCAGTGGGCACCGATGGTTGGGAAACACCGGCCGGGCGCCATCAGGTGTTTGAAATGGTGGCCGACCCAATCTGGGAGCATCCCAGCAACGGCAAGCAGGTGGGGCCTGGCCCGAAGAATCCCCTGGGCTCCCGTTGGATCGGCTTCTACCGCGACTGCACCCCCCGCCAGAACGCCTGGGACGGGGAGCGCTACCTGAGCGTGGATGGCTGCACCGTGGCCGGCTTCCACGGCACCCCTCACCGCTGGACCGTGGGCCGCGCGGTGTCGCACGGTTGCGTGCGCCTGTTTGAAGAAAACGTGCAGGAGGTGTTTGAGCTGGTGCAGGTGGGCACACCGGTGACGGTGCTGCCCTGAAACCACCCGTAGAGTTGCGCCCACTTTCAGCCGGATTCCCCATGCGGGTGCTGTTTGCCGCAGCCGAATGCGCCCCGATGGTGAAGGTGGGGGGCATGGGTGATGTGGTGGGATCCTTGCCGCCGGCCCTGGCACCCCTCGGCCACGACGTGCGCCTGATCATGCCCGGCTACGGCCGGCTCTGGAGTCAGCTCGACATCCCGACCGAGCCCATCTGGCGCGGCCACACGATGGGCACCGATTTTGCGGTGTTCGAAACCCGTCACCCCGGCAACGGCCTGCCGCTCTATTTGGTGGGCCATCCGGTGTTTGACCCCGAGCGCATCTACGGCGGTGAAGACGAAGACTGGCGCTTCACGTTTTTCGCGAGCGCTACCGCTGAATTCGCCTGGAACCACTGGAAGCCCGACATCCTCCATTGCCATGACTGGCACACCGGCATGATTCCGGTGTGGATGCATCAAGACCCTGAGATCAGCACAGTCTTCACCATCCACAACCTCAAATACCAGGGCCCCTGGCGCTGGAAGCTCGACCGCATCACCTGGTGCCCCTGGTATATGCAGGGCGACCACACCATGGCGGCGGCGCTTCTTTACGCCGATCGGGTGAATGCGGTGTCACCCACCTATGCCCAGGAGATCCGCACCTCCGAATACGGTGAGCAGCTCGAGGGATTGCTGAATTACATCAGCGGCAAGCTGCGCGGCATTCTCAACGGCATTGATCAGGCGGCCTGGAATCCCGCCACCGATGCCACCCTGCCGGCCACCTTCAGCGTGAACGATCTGAGCGGTAAGGCCGAGTGCAAGCGAGTGCTGCAGGAGCGCATGGGCCTTGCCGTGAATCCCGACACCTATTTGATGGGTTTGGTGAGCCGGCTGGTGGATCAGAAGGGCGTGGATCTGTTGCTGCAGGTCGCCGATCGGGTTCTCGCCTATTCCGACACGCAGTTCGTGGTGCTCGGCACCGGCGATCGGCACATTGAGTCGGGTCTTTGGCAGATGGCGGCGCGCCATCCGGGCCGTTTCGCCGTGTTCCTCACCTACGACGACGCCCTCTCGCGCCTGATCTACGCCGGTAGCGATGCCTTCTTGATGCCCAGCCGTTTTGAGCCCTGCGGCATCAGCCAGCTGCTGGCCATGCGTTATGGCTCCATTCCGGTGGTGCGCCGCGTGGGTGGTCTGGTGGACACGGTGCCGCCACATGTGCCCAACGACCACACCGGCACGGGGTTCTGCTTCGATCGCTACGACCCCCTCGACTTTTACACCTCGATCGTGCGCTCCTGGGAGGCGTATCGCCATGGCGAGAGCTGGCGGCAGCTGCAACGGCGCGCCATGACCGCCGACTACAGCTGGGATCGCTCGGCCCTCGAGTACGACCGCATGTACAAAGAGGTGAAGGGTGTGAAGGAACCCACCCCCGATGCCGAGGCGGTGGAGCAATTTTCGCGCGGTCAAGGCGCTGACCCCAGCCTCAAGGGCGGCGAGCAGCCTCCCCGCGATCAAGCTGCTGCGGCCCCTGCCGGCAGTGGCGGTTTGCGCAATCCCCTCTCCCTGCTGCGCCGCCGCAGCGGCGGCTGATCATCTGGGATGGCCCTGCCGCCGCCCCAGGAATCAGCGCCGGAGAGCTCGTCTCGCGATCTGCCGGCCAACTACCGCAACCCCTGGCAAAGCCTCGGCGAAAGCCTCCAGGCCGTTGTGGCCGATACCGGTTTGCGGGGCCGCGAATTGTGGCGCCGTAACGGGCAGGGATCTCTCTGGCGGCCGAGCTGGTGGCCGGCGGATCTCGCGCCGCTGTTCTGGCCGCTGTTGCTGGCCTTAGCTACGTCGTTGCTTGTTGCCTTGATCAGCGTCGGATGGATGGCCTTGCGCCTTCGCTCTGGCGTTGCCCCGCTTGAGAACTCCAACGCGCCGATCAGTGCTTCCGCTGAGGTGGCGACATCGCTCCAACCCCCAGGTGAGCCGCTGCCGCAAGCTCCATCGCTATCGGTGCCGGGAGACTCCGCACCCGGTGAAATCACTTCGGCACCCGCGACAACAGATCCGCAACCCTCCGTTGCCGAGCAAGAGCTTGAGCCGGACGCACCGGAGGCGGTGCTGCCGCCCGAACCGACGCCCGTTGACCCCCTGGATGCACTGCTGCAGCGACCGCAGGCCGAGGGACTGTTGGTCGGCGCCCACGTGCTGCCCGATCAGGTGAGCCTGGCGCTGGAGGTCGCCCCTGGTTTTGCCAACCTTTCAAGCGCCGAGCGTCAACGCCGTGCCGAGCAATGGCAGCAGTGGGCCACCGAACTGGGTTACCACCATTTGGAACTGCGCGATTCTCGCGCTGGCCTCTTGGCCCGGGACGCGCTGGTGGGCAGCGGCATGATCGTGCTCAGCGAGCAACCTCAGCCCTGATTTGATGCAGCTTGGTGACCTGATCGCCTGCTGGGGAGAACCTCAGGGGGGCGATTGTTCGCTCGATCCGGCAACACCCCTCGGAGCCATTTGCACCGACAGCCGCCAGTTGGCCCCCGGCCAGTTGTTTGTTCCGCTGGTGGGCGAGCGCTTTGATGGGCACGCCTTTTTGCCTCAGGCCGCCACGATCGGCGCCCAGGCTGCGGTGGTTCAGCGCGAGCGTGCCGCCGATGTGCCATCCGGATTGCTCCATTGGCTCGTGGATGACACCCTCGATGCCTACCAGCAGTTGGCGATGCTGCACCGCCGCTCGCTGAAGGCTCAGGTGGTGGCGGTGACCGGATCCGCCGGGAAAACCACCTCCCGTGAGCTGATCCGTGCGGCGCTGGCACCCTTGGGGCCAGTGGTGGCCAGCAGCGGCAACGAGAACAATGACATCGGCGTGCCGCTCACGCTGCTGCGCGCCGCCGCTGAGCACCGGGCCGTGGTGGTGGAGATGGGCATGCGCGGACTGGGAGAGATCGATCGCCTCAGCCACTGCGCGGAACCCGATGTTGCGGTGATCACCAACATCGGCACGGCTCACATCGGCAGGCTCGGCAGCCGCGAGGCGATCGCCACCGCCAAGTGTGAAATCACCAGCCGGCTCAGGTCCGATGGCCTGCTGGTGATCCCTGCCGGGGATCCTTTGCTCGAGTCCGCCTTGGCGCCGGTGTGGTGCGGCCGGATCTACCGCGTGGCCCTGAGTGATGAGCCAGCCGCCGAGCAGGCCGATCTGATCGGGGTTCTGGATCCGGCTGGTGCGCAACTGCAGGTGGAGGGTCAGTGGATTCAGCTGCCGCTGGCGGGTCGGCACAACGCGCGCAATCTTCTGCTGGCGCTGGCGGTGGCGCGTGAGCTCGGGGTGCCGTTGGCTGCTTTGGGCCAGCTGCAGGTGGAGGTGCCGGGCGCCCGCAATCGCCGGTTTGAACACGGCGGACTCACGCTGCTCGATGAGACCTACAACGCCTCCCCGGAAGCCGTGTTTGCTGCTCTGGATCTGTTGGCAGCTCAGCCCGGCCGTCGCTTCGCTGTGCTCGGCACCATGCTCGAGCTCGGGGAGCAGAGCGTTGCCCTGCACCGCCGTGTTGCAGAGCGGGCTGCATCCCTCGGGCTGGACGGGTTGGTGGTGGTGAGCCAGGGCGCTGAAGCCGAAGCGATGGCCGCAGCGGCAGCATCGATGAGCCGCCTGGCGGTGGTGGCGCAGCCTGAACAGGCCGTGGAACCGCTGGCCGCCTGGCTCCAGCGCGGTGATGTGCTGTTGCTCAAGGCCAGCCGCGGGGTGGCGTTGGAGCGGTTGATTCCGCTACTACCGAAGCAGATCTGAGCCCATCGGCCATGTTGTTCAACCTCCAGCAACGCCTCCAGTCGCTGCGCATGGTGGCCAGCCTGGCCCAGTTCCTCAAGCAGCCCGACTCGCTCGAGAGCGTCTTCAAAGTGTCGGCCAGCCTGAAGAACAGCGCCCTCTCGGCGCAGATGTTCCGGCATCTGCTCGCCCAGCCGGCGATGGCAGCGCTTGTGGCTGAGCAGTGGCGTCCTGCGCCGATCGATCTGGAAGCGCTGGAGCAGCTGCCGGAAGGCAGCCTCGGGCACACCTATGCCCATCAGCTGCGCAGCCTTGGGCTCACGCCGGACAGCCTGATGGATCCCGCTCCAATCACCAGCCCGCAGGACTATGTGACCCATCGCCTGCGCGAGACCCACGACATCGTGCATGTGCTCACCGGCTTCGGGGTGGATGGTGCTGGTGAATTGGGACTTCAGGCCTTCAACCTGGCGCAGAACCGTTCCCCTCTAGCGGTACTACTGATCTTCGGCGGCATGCTTTCTGCCCTGCAGAACGATGAGCCGCTCGAACCGCTGCTCTCCGCCCTGGCGCGGGGCTTCGAGCTCGGGCTCAAGGCCGAGTGCGTGATCGCCCAAAAGCTGGAGGAGGGCTGGGAGCGTCCCCTGACCGACTGGCAGCGTCAGCTCAGGCTGGCCTAGGCGGGCGCCTGCCAGTTTTCTTTCACCAGCTGTTTGGCGCGCCCTAAGGCGAGGGCACCGCTGGCCACATCCTTGGTGAGGGTGGAGCCGGCGCCAACGGTCACGTTGGTGCCGAGGGTGATCGGTGCCACCAGCACGCTGTTGGCGCCGGTTTTGCTGCCGGCGCCGATCACGGTGCGGTGTTTGTTCACGCCGTCGTAGTTGGCGGTGATCGTGCCCGCGCCCACATTCACATCAGCGCCCAGCTCGGCATCGCCGATGTAGCTGAGGTGATTCACCTTGCAGCCGGCGGCGAGGGTGCTCTTTTTGATCTCCACGAAGTTGCCTACCCGGCAGCCCTCTCCCAGTTCGGCGCCCGGGCGCAGCTGGGCAAAGGGGCCGATGGCGCAGCCGCTGGCCACCACCGCTTCACGCACCACCGAGTAGACGATCTCCACCCCATCGCCGATGCGGGCGTTGTCGATCAGGCTGCCGGGCCCGATGCGGCAGCCATGGCCGATCATGCTGTTGCCGCGGAAATGGCACTGAGGTTCCACCACCACATCACGGCCGAAGCGGGTGCCATCGCTCAGGGTGCAGCTGGCGGGGTCAACGAAGGTCACCCCTTCGGCCATCCAGTGGCGCCGCAGCCGCTCCTGGATCACGGCTTCGCATTGGGAGAGCTGGTAGCGATCGTTGATGCCATTGATCTCATCGGCATCGGCCACCTCCACATGCATGGCCGGGCTGAGCATCGCCACCGTGTCGGTGAGGTAGAGCTCGCCTTGATCGTTGTTGGTGTTGAGGGTGGGCAGCACCGCCGCCAGCTGCTTCCAGTTGAAGCAGTAGATGCCGGCATTGATCAGGTTGTTGGTGCGCTGGGCCTCGCTGCAGTCGCGGTGCTCCACGATCGCCGACACCTGCCCCTCGCTATCGGCGAACACGCGGCCATAACCGGTGGGATCGCTCAGCCTCGCCGTGAGCAGGGTCACCGCGGCACCGCTGCTGCGGTGGCGCTCCAGCAGGTTGGCGATCGTCTGCTCTCGCAGCAGCGGCACATCGCCGTTGAGCACGAGCAGCTCACCTTCGAAGTTGGCCAGCGGCGCTAGCAGCTGTTGCACGGCGTGGCCGGTGCCGTTTTGAGGTTGCTGCAGCACAAACTCCAGCCCGGGCCGATGGGCCAGGGATTGCTCCACCCGCTCGGCCTGATGGCCCACGATCAGGATCTGCCGCTCGGGTGCCAGGCCGTTGCAGCTGGCCAGCACGCGCTCCACCAGGGTGGCTCCGGCCAGGGGCTGCAGCACCTTCGGCAGATCGCTCTTCATGCGGGTGCCCTTTCCGGCGGCCAACACGGCAACGGCGAGCATCAGCAGCGGGGCACAACTGGCCGGGAATCTACTGGTGGCGGCTGTTTCCCACACCCCAGCGGCGGCGCCAGGCGCCCGTGCCCTCCACCGCTCCGCTGGCCATGGCGCGGGCCTGGGCCAGTTGCCGCTGCCTCAAGAGCTCGGCCCGATCGGCGCAGCCGCTCGGATCGCGGTAGGGCTCGGCCGCATTGGTGCGCAGATGCTCCTGCTCCATCAGGCTTAGCGGCCGCAGCAGGGGATCGCCATCCAGTGGGCTGGGGCTGGCTGCCGTGCCACCGCTCCAGTCGCTGCTTTGCTTCAGCAGGCCTGAGGGGGCGGCGATGCTGGCCAGATTTAGTCCTGCTTGGAGGAGGGCGTTGCGGATCGCGGCGGCACTGCAATAGGTGAGCAACCGTCCCTGCGGCTGCAGGAGGGCCCCCAGCCCGCTGAGAAATTCCACGGACCACAGCTGCGGGCAGCGGCTGGGGGAGAAGGCATCCATCAACACCAGATCCAGCTGGCCGCGTTGGCTTGCGAGCAGCTCGCTCAGGCGGCTGCGGGCATCGCCCCAGAGCATTCGCTCCGAGCTGCAGAGCTCGGCCAGCTGCTCTGTGGTTCCCACTTGCCATTGGCTGCAAAAGCCGGGATCGGCCAGGGCTAACTCCAGCGGTTCGCGGTCCAGCTCCAGCCCCCACCAGCTGATCTCAAGGCCGCGGGTCTGGCTGGCCTCGAGCAACGCTGCTGTGTTGCAACCGGTGCCTACGCACACATCCAGTACGCGCAGCGTGCTGCCAACCGCCCAGCGATCGAGCCCCGCTGGGGCAACAAATTTGCTGTGAGCTTCCGCCAGGGCGCCGAGGCCGCTGTGAAACGCCTCGCCGAATTCGCTGCTGAACAGGCTGAAGCTGCCGTCGGCGGTGCGCCGCGGCTCAAGCCTGGAGGCGCTCGAGGTCATCCCAGAAGGTGGGGTACGACACGGCCGCCGCCTCAGGCCGCTGCAACTGGGTGCTGCCGTTGGCGATCTGAGCGGCCACCGCCAGGCTCATGGCCACGCGGTGGTCGGTTTCGCTGTCCACCTCAGCGCCGCGCAGCTGCACACCGCCCTGGATCGTCATGCCGTCGGCGAATTCCTCGATCACGGCACCCATCGCCCCTAGCTGGCGGGCCATCACCGCCAGGCGATCGGTTTCCTTCACGCGCAGCTCCTCGGCACCACTAACGCGGCTCACTCCCTCGGCGCAGCAGGCGGCCACCGCCAGCACCGGAATTTCATCCACCAGGCGCGGGATCAGCTCGGCGCCGATCTCAAAGGCCTGCAGCGGGCCGTGGGTGACGCGCAGATCCCCCACCGGTTCGCCGGCTACATCGCGTTGGTTGAGCACCTCAATGCGGGCGCCCATCTGCTCGAGCACATCGAGGATGCCGGTTCGGCTGGGGTTGAGCCCCACGTTTCCCACGGTGAGGTCGGCACCGGGGGTGATCGCTCCGGCCACCAGCCAAAAAGCCGCCGAGCTGATGTCGCCAGGTACCACCACCGCCTGGCCTCGCAGGCTTGAGCCGGGTACCACCGTCACCTCTGTGTTGCCCGAGCCGCTCACCGTGAGCTGAGCGCCGAAGGCCCGCAGCATCCGCTCGCTGTGATCGCGGCTCTGCACCGGTTCGATCACGGTGGTGGGCCCTTCCGCGGTGAGGGCAGCCAGCAGGATCGCGCTCTTCACCTGGGCGGAGGCCACCGGAGTGCGGATCGTGGCGCCGTGGAGCTGGCGGCCCTGGATCGCCAGGGGGGCCAAGTTGCCCCCGCTGCGCCCGGCGATTGTGGCCCCCATCTCCGCTAATGGCCCACCCACCCGTTTCATCGGGCGGCGGCGCAGGGAGTCGTCGCCGGTGAGCACGAAATGGCGCCCCGCGCGGCCCGCCAACAGGCCGAGCATGAGGCGCATGGTGGTGCCGGAGTTGCCGCAATCCAGCACGGTTTCAGGTTCCTGGAAGCCGTCGAGCCCCACGCCCTGCACCACCACGGGCTGGCCGGCCTCGATCGGCGAAACCTCCACGCCCATGGCTCGCAGGCAGGCGGCCGTGCTGAGCGGATCTTCCGCCGGCAAGAGGCCTTCGATCGTGGTGGTGCCTTCGGCGATGGCACCGAACAGGAGGGAACGGTGGGAGATCGATTTGTCGCCTGGCACGCGCACCGTGCCCCTGAGGCTGCGGCCTGCGGTGGTTCCCAGGGCGAGGGGCATGGCTGTCGCGTTGAGTGCAGCGAGCGTAGGCATCACCCGAGCATCAGCCCGCCCGTCCCGCTGAGGCTCTCGCGGCAGCTGCGTAGATCAAACAGCAGCTCTTCCAGGTTGAACTGCATCAGCTCGCGGTCCATGGCCCGCTGCAGCCGGCGGGCCATGGACCGCAACACCTGCTGCTCGGCCAGGTTCGGCTCCTCGGCTTCGCCGTCGATCAGTGTGATCTGGGCGCCCACGGCCTCGAGCACCTCAGAAACCGCAATCTTGGCGGGCTCCCGTTGCAGCCGGTAGCCCCCAAGCCGGCCACGCCGCGCTTCCACCAGGCCAGCCCGGCGCAGCTGGAGCAACAGCTGCTCGAGCATCGGGGCCGGCAGATCCTGGGCTGCAGCGATCTCGTTCACCGATCGCCATTGCCGCGGGGCCTCGGCCAGCTCCAGCAGGGCTTGAAGCGCCTGCTGTCCGCTGCGGCGCAGCAGGCTCATCCCCGCTGGGCGAGCCGCTCCAGCACTTGCTCGAGCGCGTAGCCGAACAGCGCCGGATCGGGATCTCTCTGGCCCACATCAGCTAGGCCCAGCTCGGCCCAGCGGGCATCGAGGCGTGCTTCCAGCTCAGCCGGCCGGCTGAGCGGCTCTCCCCAGGGGTGATTGCGCTCGGGGCCCAGCTTGGTGGTGGCATCAATCGCTAGGCGGCCGCCGAGGCCCAGCTGTTCGCTGGCGAAATCCAGGGTGTCGAAGGGAGTGTTCTCCACCACGATCAGGTCGCGCTGGGGATCCACCAGGGCGCTGATCGCCCAGATCACCTGGCGCGGGTCGCGGATGTTGATCGTTTTGTCCACCACCACCACGAATTTGGTGTAGGTGAACTGAGGCAGGGCGGTCCAGAAGGCCATGGCGGCGCGCTTGGCCTGGCCTGGGTAGGCCTTGTCGATGGCGATCACCGCCAGCTTGTAGCTGAGGCCCTCCATCGGCAGGAAGAAATCCACGATCTCCGGGATCTGCTGGCGCAGGATCGGCGTGTAGATGCGGTTGAGGGCGATGGCCAGCATCGCGTCTTCCTTGGGCGGCCTGCCGCTGAAGGTGGTGAAGTAGATCGGATTGCGGCGCTGGGTGACGCACTGGATCCGCACCAGCGGTGAATCTTCCACACCGCCGTAGAAGCCCATGTGATCGCCGAAGGGGCCATCGGCCAGCTCTTCTCCCGGGGTGATCGTGCCTTCCAGCACCACTTCGCTGTGGCTGGGCACCTCCAGGTTCACGGTTTTGCACTTGGCCAGCCGCACGCCCTCTCCGGCATAAAGACCGGCGAACAGCCATTCGCTGAGTTGCACGGGGATTGGCGTGGCCGCCGCCATCACCAGCAGCGGATGCACGCCGATGGCGATGGCGATCTCCAGCCTCTTGCCCATGGCCGCCGCTTTGCGCAGGTGGCGGGCGCCGCCGCGCACGCTCAGCCAGTGCACGGTCATTGTGTTGACCGACTGCTGTTGCAGCCGGTACACGCCCACGTTGGGGGTGCCGGTTTCTGGGTCCTTGGTGATCACCAGGCCCAGGGTGAGGATGCGGCCGCCATCTCCGGGCCAGGGGCGCAGCAGCGGCAGGGCATTGAGGTTCACTGCCTCGCCCTTGAACACCTCCTGCCGGCAGGGGGGGGTGAGGTCGAGATCGGGCCGGGCCTTGAGCACATCCAGCAACACCGAGCCGAAGCGCACCGCTTCGCGGGCTCCCTTGGGCGGGCGGGGCTGCTGCAGGAGAGCGAGCCGCTCACCGAGGGCTTCGAGCTCCTCGGGCCGCTCCATGCCCATGCTCCAGAGCACCCGCTCCTGGGTGCCCATCAAGTTGATCGCCACCGGCATCGAGGAGCCGATCACGTTTTCGAACAGCAGGGCCGGGCCGCCGCAGCTGAGCACCCGATCGGCAATGGCGGCCAGTTCCAGATCGGGATCCACCGGCGCTGTGATGCGGCGCAGCTGGCCTCGCTCCTCCAGCAGTTTGAGGAACCCGCGTAGGTCGCGCTGCGAACCCATCAGCCTCAATCCACTGCCATGCGGTGCTTACTGTGACGCACCCCACCCGCCGCTGTGGCCGTGCAGATCTCCTACTTCCATACGTCTGAATGCGTGCCGGCGGTGTTGCCTGTGGCCGAAGGCGGCCCTGATGCGGCGGTGGTGATCGATGTGCTGCGCGCCACCACCACCATTGCCTGGTCGCTCGAGAATGGCGCGGAGGCGATTCAGGCTTTTGCCGATCTCGGGGAGCTGGATCGCACTGCAGCGGCCTGGCCCGAAGAGCGGCGGCTGCGCGCCGGTGAACGCGGCGGCAAACGGGTCGACGGCTACGACCTGGGCAATTCGCCCCTGGCCGTGACGCCGGAGCTGGTGGGCGGCAAGCGCATCTTTATGAGCACCACTAATGGCACCCGCTCCCTTGAAGCGGTGAAGGCGGTGCCCCTGCTGGTGACAGCCTGCCTGCCGAATCGCACCGCCGTGGCTCGCCGCCTGATCGAGCGCGAGTGCCAGCGGGTATGGATCGTGGGCAGCGGTTGGGAGGGCGACTATTCCCTCGAAGACAGTTTGGCGGCGGGGGCCGTGGTGTCTGCCGCGCTGGAGCTGGCGGTGTCGCCCCATGTGGGCGTGCGCTGTGCCAACGACGAGGCTCTCGCTGCCCTGGCTCTCTGGCAGCAGTGGCACACCGACACTGAAACCTGCCTGCGCGCCGCCAGCCACGGCCAGCGTCTGATCGGCATCGGCAACCACGACGCCGACTTCGCTTGCTGCGCCTCGGTGGACAACCTCACGATCGTTCCCACCCAGGCCAGCCCCGGGGTGCTGCAGGCCGCCTGAGGGCCCTTGCGGGGACCCTTACAGTGCCCGGGTCGGTAAAACGCATGCGGTGACAAGCTTTCTGGCAGCAGCGATCCAGCTCACCAGCACCGCCGATCCCGACGCGAACTTCGCGGCCGCGGAGGAGCAGATCGATCTGGCGGCCCGCCGCGGCGCTGATCTTGTAGGGCTCCCCGAGAACTTCGCCTTTATGGGTGAAGACGACCATCGCCTCGAGATTGCACCCGTGCTGGCCGATCGGGCTCAGCAGTTCTTAATCACCATGGCGCGCCGCTATCAGGTGACGCTGCTGGGCGGTGGTTACCCCGTGCCGGCCGGCGAACGGCTTACCAGCAACCGGGCTGAGCTGGTGGGTAAGGACGGCCAGATCCTGGCCCGCTACGACAAGATCCATCTCTTCGATGTGGATCTGCCGGACGGCAACACCTACCGGGAGTCGGCCACCGTGCAGCCCGGCGATCAACTGCCGCCGGTGGTTGAGGTGCCCGGCCTTTGCCGGGTGGGGCTCTCCATCTGTTACGACGTGCGCTTTCCCGAGCTCTACCGCTACCTGGCCGGCGCCGGTGCCGATGTGCTGTTCATCCCGGCGGCGTTCACGGCCTTCACCGGCAAAGACCACTGGCAGGTGTTGCTGCAGGCCCGCGCCATTGAGAACACCGCCTACGTGCTCGCACCGGCCCAAACCGGCAACCACGGCGGCCGGCGCCAGACCCACGGCCATGCCCTGGTGATTGACCCCTGGGGCACGGTGCTGGCCGATGCGGGCAGTGGGCCTGGTCAAGCGGTGGCCCCGGTGGATGTGCAGCACCGCCAGCGCATTCAGGCCCAGATGCCGAGTCTCAAGCACCGGCGCCCAGCCCTGTTCTGAGTGGTGAGAGCGTCGTTCTCCTTTCGTCTGCGGTCTCGGCTGTCCGGACTGGCCCTGGCTGTTGCGGTGCCAGCGCTGTCGCTCTGCTCGGCATTACCGGCCTGGGCGGGCAGTGCCCTGGCCGCCTGGCGCATCAACCGCTCCGGTGCCCTGGAGTTGCGCACGCCTCCGGGCACCAGCATCGAAGCGTTTTTTGAAGAAGGTCGCGGGCTGGTGGGTCCGCGGCTCTGGCTCGATCTTCCCGGCGCTCCCTCCCGCAGCCGCAGCGTGCGCGGCAATGGCGCCATCCGAGAGGTGCGGGTGGGGCGCCCCAGCGACAACACCACCCGGCTGGTGGTGGAGTTCCGAGCTGGCACCAAGCTCGATCCTGCGCAGCTGCGTTTGGTGGGCACCAGTGCCGATCGCTGGCAGATGGAGCTGGGTTCTGGCGTGAGCGGCCTGGAACCCATTGGTGAGGGCGATCTCGACGCCCCGTCCACACCCAGCTGGCGGGCACGGCCGCCGGCGGCCGTGGTTCCGTCCGGGCCGATGCCTTCGGTGGAGGGTCTGCCGAGCGTGCCGGTGGGTCGTTACAAGGTTGTGATTGATCCCGGCCACGGCGGCCCTGACCCGGGGGCTGTGGGGATCAATGGCCTGCGGGAAACCGATGTGGTGCTGGATGTGAGCCTGCAGGTGGCTCAGATCCTGCAGGCCAAAGGTGTGCAGGTGCTGCTCACCCGCACCTCGGAAGTGGATGTGGATCTGCCGCCCCGGGTGGCCCTGGCCAACAACAGCCGGGCTGATCTGTTCCTGAGCATCCACGCCAATGCGTTGAGCATGTCGCGCCCGGATGTGAACGGCATCGAAACCTTCTATTTCCAGGACGGTCCCTCCAGGCGGCTCGCGGAAACTGTGCAGCAGCAGATGCTGCGGGTGTCGCCGGGCAGCCCCGACCGCGGCGCTCGCCCCGGCCGCTTCTTTGTGATCCGCCGCACCGTGATGCCGGCGGCCTTGGCTGAGATGGGTTTTGTGACGGGGCAGCTCGATTCGCCCCGCCTGGCCGATCCCGCCTTCCGCCGGCGCATGGCCGTGGCGATCGCCACGGGTCTGCTCAATTACCTGGTCGCCAATCCATGAGCGGCGCTCCCATCGGCATCTTTGATTCCGGCGTGGGGGGCTTAAGCGTCTGGCGGCAGGTGGTGCATCACTTGCCGGATGAATCGGTGATCTACCTGGCCGATCAGGCCCACGTGCCCTACGGCCAGCGTTCAGCCCAGGAGATCCGGGCTTACTGCAGCGCCATTGCGGTTGAGCTGATCGCCATGGGTTGCAAGGCGATCGTGGTGGCTTGCAACACGGCTTCTGCTGTGGCGCTCGAGTCGTTGCGGCAGGCCTTCCCGCAGCTGCCGATCGTGGGGCTCGAGCCGGCGGTGAAGCCAGCGGTGGAGCTCACCCGCTCCGGTGTGGTGGGGGTGATGGCGACTCCTGCCACCTTTCAAGGGGAGCTTTACCGCGCCACGGTGGGCCGTTGGGCGCCCGACATCACAGTGGTGGAGCAGGTGTGCATCGGCCTGGCGGATTTGGTGGAGATGGGGGAGCTCGAGGGTGAGCGCTGCGATGCCCTCCTACGCAGTTTTCTCGACCCCATGCTCGCGGCCGGCGCCGACACGATCGTGCTCGGCTGCACCCACTACCCGTTTGTGATCGAGGCGATTCGCAGGCTTGTGGGGCCTGCCTTTGCGGTGCTGGATCCTGCGCCAGCTGTGGCGCGCCATCTGGGGGAGCTGCTCGCCGCTGCGGGCTTGCTCTGCGGCGGCTCCTGCCGCAGTGAGCACCAGTTCTTCACCAGCGCTGATCCCCAGGCCTTTGATCACGCCGTGGCTCGGCTGGTGGGCGCGCGCTGCCTCAGCCGGCCCGTCACCTGGCGGGACGGACAGCTCGACCGCGGCTGAGCCAGCGCCAGCCATGGTGCGCCTTCTAGGATCGGCGCACCGCAGGGGGTCATGGCAACGGTTGCAGAGCTGCTCCAGCCCGTCGAGGCCGACCTCGAGGCACTGCTGAGCGATCTGCGCAGCCTGATTGGAGCAGGGCACCCGATCCTCCAGGCCGCTGCTGAACACCTCTTCAGTGCAGGGGGCAAGCGTCTGCGCCCCGGCATCGTGCTGCTCGTCTCCCGGGCGCTGAGCACCGATGGCGAACTCACGGCCCGGCACCGGCGCCTGGCCGAGATCACCGAGATGATCCACACGGCCTCGCTCGTGCACGACGACGTGGTGGACGAGGCCAGCACCCGCCGCGGCGTCGATACCGTCCACAGCCGCTTCAACCACCGCGTGGCGGTGCTCGCCGGCGATTTCCTCTTCGCCCAGGCCAGTTGGCACCTCGCTAACCTCGACGATCTCGAGGTGGTGAAGCTCCTCTCGCGCGTGATCATGGATCTCGCCGATGGGGAGGTGAAGCAAGGCCTGTTCCGCTACGACACGGGCCAGAGCTTCGAGACCTACCTCGAGAAGAGCTACTGCAAAACCGCCTCCCTGATCGCCAACAGCGCCCGCGCTGCTGGGGTGCTCAGCGGACTGCCAGTCCATCAGCTCGATGAGCTCTACCGCTTCGGTCGCCAGCTCGGCCTGGCATTCCAAGTGGTAGACGACATTCTCGATTTCACCGGCAGCGACCAACAACTTGGCAAGCCAGCGGCCAGCGACCTGGCCAGTGGCTACCTCACGGCCCCGGCCCTCTACGCCCTCGAGGAGCATCCGGCCCTCGCTGGATTGATCGAGCGCGAGTTCAGTGAAGAGGGCGATCTCGATCAAGCGCTCGAGCTGGTGCGCAACAGCCAGGCGATCCAACGCTCCCGTGCCCTGGCGGAGGGTTTTGCCAATGAAGCCCGCGATGCCATCAGCTGGCTGCCGGCTTCGGATTGCCGCAGTGCTCTCCTGGCTCTGCCGGAGTTTGTGCTGAGCCGGCTCTACTGAAGCTCGCGCACAACCTGCTCAAGGCTGCTGAGGAAGTGCTCGATCTCGGGATAGAGATCCTGGAGTTCTTCCCTGCTCAGATGCTGGGGCGGCAACACGTGCACGTTGCAACCTGCGGCGCGGGCGGCCTGCACGCCGGCGGGGGAATCTTCGAAGGCCCAGCAGTGCCGAGGGTCAACGCCCAGCCGCTCCGCCGCCAGCACAAACACATCCGGTGCTGGCTTTCCGCGCTTGAGATGTGGATCATCGCCGTGCACCCGCACCCTGATGGCGGTGAGCCAGGGGTGGGGGGATGCTTTGAGCTCAACGGCCGCTTGTGAGCTGCTGGTAGCCAAGGCCATGGGAATGCCCAGGGCCTCGCAGCGCTGTACCAGCTCCGGTGCCCCCGGCATCGGTGCCGCATCAATCAGCAGCGCTTCAGCGATGGGCTGGCGCACCGCCAGCAGCGCCTCGCGGCTTGGTGCGTTGGAGGCACCGCCCGCGCTGATCCACTGCAGCACTTGATCGGCGCAGTCGTGGCGGCGCCGCCCCCGCAGGGCCAAGAGCTCCTCGGCTTCCAGCGTTCTACCGAAGTGGCTGGCGGCCTGCTGCCAGGCCTCCGCATGCAGCGGTTCCGTGTCGAGCAGCAGCCCGTCGAGATCGAACAGGCAGGCGGCGGGTCTCACCATCTCTCCATCCTGAAGCAGCGCCGATGGTGGCGGCACCTATTACAGGCCTGGCATCCGGGCGGCCAGGCGGGTTGCGCGCTCGCTTGAATGGGCGCGCCTGCCGTTGCCCGCATGTCTGAGGCCCAGACCAGCCCCGCCACCAGCGCCACGATTGAATCTGTGCTGCAGGAGCAGCGGGTGTTTGAGCCGCCTGCCGCCCTGGCTGTAGGCGCGGCGATCGGTTCGCTGGAGGCCTATCAACAGTTGGCCGCTCAGGCTCATGATGATCCGGATCACTTCTGGGGTGAGGCTGCCCGGCGCGAACTGCACTGGTTTGAGCCCTTCCACACGGTGCTCGATTGGAGCAATCCGCCCTTTGCCCGTTGGTTTGAAGGCGGCACCACCAATCTCAGCTTCAACTGCCTCGATCGCCATCTCAACGGCCCCCGCGCCGATAAAACAGCCCTCATCTGGGAAGGGGAACCCGGCGACACTCGCACCTTCACCTACCGCCAGCTCCACGCCGAGGTGTGCAAGGCGGCCAATGCGCTCAAGGCGCTCGGCATCGGCAAGGGCGACTTAGTGGCGCTCTACATGCCGATGGTGCCGGAGGCGGCGATCGCCATGCTCGCCTGCGCCCGCATTGGCGCCCCCCATTCGGTGGTGTTCGGCGGTTTCTCGGCTGATGCTCTGCGCGATCGCCTGATTGATGGCGAGGCCAAGGCGGTGATCACCGCCGACGGCGGCTTCCGCAAGGACAAGCCAGTGCCGTTGAAGCCCGCTGTGGATGAGGCCCTGGGCAGCAATGGCGGCGCCCCGAGTGTGGAGCACGTGCTCGTTGTGAAGCGCATCGAGAGTGATTGCCCGATGCAGGCCGGCCGCGACCACTGGTGGCATGCGCTGGTGGCAAGCCAGAGCGCCGCTTGCCCCGCTGAGCCGATGGCCAGCGAAGACCGGCTGTTCGTGCTCTACACCTCAGGCTCCACCGGCAAACCCAAGGGGGTTGTGCACACCACCGCCGGTTACAACCTCTGGGCCCACCTCACCTTCCAGTGGATTTTCGACATCAAAGAGAACGACATCCACTGGTGCACCGCCGATGTGGGCTGGATCACGGGGCATAGCTACATCGTCTACGGCCCGTTGTCGAACGGCGCCACCACGGTGATGTATGAGGGTGCGCCGCGGCCCAGTAAGCCCGGTGCCTTCTGGGAGGTGATTCAGAAGCACAGGTGCACGATCTTCTACACCGCCCCCACGGCGATCCGCGCCTTCATGAAGAGCGGCCGCGAGGTGCCGGATCAGTACGACATGAGCTCGCTGCGCATTCTCGGCACCGTGGGTGAGCCGATCAACCCCGAGGCCTGGATCTGGTATGGCGATGTGATCGGCGGCAACCGCTGCCCGATCGTCGACACCTGGTGGCAGACCGAAACCGGCGGTGTGATGATCAGCCCCCTGCCGGGCGCCACCCCCACCAAGCCCGGTTCCGCCACCCTGCCCCTACCGGGCATCCAGGCCGACATCGTCGATCACGACGGCAACTCCCAGCCCGCCGATCAGGGGGGCTACCTCGCGATCCGCCGCCCTTGGCCGGGAATGATGCGTACCGTGCACGGTGATCCCGAGCGGTTCCGCAAGAGCTACTGGGAGGAGATTCGCCCTGCCGATGGTTCCTGGCTCTATTTCGCCGGTGATGGCGCTCGCCGCGACAGCGACGGCTACTTCTGGGTGATGGGCCGCGTTGACGATGTGATCAACGTGAGCGGTCACCGCCTCGGCACGATGGAGATCGAGAGCGCTCTGGTGAGCCATCCCGCTGTGGCCGAAGCGGCTGTGGTGGGGCGGCCCGACGAGCTCAAGGGTGAAGGCATTGTGGCCTTTGTGACCCTGGAGGCCGGCCGCAGCGGTGATGACGCCCTGATCGCCGAACTGCGCGGCCATGTGGGCAAGGAGATCGGGCCGATTGCGCGCCCGGATGTGATCAAGTTCAGCGATGCCCTGCCCAAGACCCGCAGCGGCAAGATCATGCGCCGCATCCTGCGCTCCCTGGCCGCCGGCCAGGAGGTGAGCGGCGACACCTCCACCCTGGAGGATCGCTCGGTGCTGGATGCGTTGCGCGTTTGATCAGGTGGGCTGCGGTGCCGCTGGGCTCCACCAGCGGCAGATCGTTTCCGCGAGGGCGTCGATCTGGCGCTGACGGCTCGGGTCATCGGCCCAGGCACCCAGCAGGTTTTGGCGCAGGCCGGCACTGGCGGGGGTGAGGTGATCGCCTGGCAGCTCGAGCAGCTGGGTTTGATCCTGCAGCCGCGCCTGCAGCACCGCCTGCAGGCGCTGGCTCTGATCGATTTCGTCGCGGTTGAAACGCACCAGCAGGTTGGCGGGCTGGCGGTAGTTGGCACCCACCAGCCGCAGGGTTTCGCTGGGGGAGGGGCTGAATTCACTCTGAATGCCCAGGCGCGGGCCCAGTTCGGCCAGTAGCGGCACGCTGCGTTCAGCGGAGAAGTTGTTGAAGCTCAGGGCTGCCAGGCCACTGCAGCCACGGCCGTCGTCGGGTGCCAGCAGGTGCAGTTTGCAGCCAAGGCTGTGGCCGAGCCGCAGGGCGGCCAGCCCTTCGGGGCGCGCCGCGCGAAAACACTTCCAGGCTTCATTGGCCTGGGCCTGGTGATCGAAGCCCGGCACATAGCTCCAGGCCTGGATCGCCAGACCCTGCCGGGCCAGCGCTTCCAGCAAGCGGCGGTAGCTCAGCTGCGGTGTTGCTGCCAGATAGCTGCCACCGATGAACTGCACCAGGCCCCTGGCCGCCGGCGGCTCCAGCAGCCAGAGACTGTCGCTCTGGCGCCAGCTCATCGCTGCTGCAGGGCCTTGAGCGCTTCGAGCGCTTCGCGGCGATGGGCCGGGCCATCGAGCAGGTTGTTGAACACGTGACGAATCACACCGCCGGCATCGATCACATAGGTGACGCGGCCGGGCAGCAGCCCGAGCACGCTCGGCACGCCAAAGGCTTTGCGCAGCTGGTTGCCTTTGTCTACCAGCAGGGGGTAAGGCAGGTTGTGGCGTTGGGCAAAACGCTGGTGGCTGGCGGCGTCATCGCCGCTCACGCCCCACACCTCGGCGCCCATGGCCTGCAGATCGGCGTAGCTGTCGCGGAAGGCGCAGGCTTCCATCGTGCAGCCGGGGGTGTCGTCTTTCGGATAGAAGAACAGCACCAGGGCCTTGCCTTCCAGTTGATCGCTCCGGCGCTCGGTGCCGCTCTGGTCGGCGAGGGCAATCATGGGCGCGCGGTCGCCGGTGTTCAGAGCTGAGGCCAAGACGGGTGCTGGATGCTGGCAAAACCCTAGGCAGGGCCTGGCGCGGCCTGGGATCATGAAGCCATCGCGCAGAGCCCAATGGCCACGGCAGAACCCCCGCAACCCTGGGAGCAGGTAGACCTGCTGAGCTTGATGGCGGCTCCAGCGGTGGAAGCGCCTCAGGCTCCTGAATCTGCTGAACCGGTTGTTGCGGAAGCTGCCTCTGAACATGAGCCGACGGCCGAGGTCAACTCCAGCGTTGAACCGCAGCCCAGTGCTGAAACTGCGCCCAGCCACGACCGTTCGCCACCCGTTCAGCCCGAGCACGCTTCAGTCCTCAAAGGCTTTTCTGCGCCAGACCAACCGCTGCCGCAACGCCTGCTGATCCTCGACACGGAAACCACCGGCCTCGATCCACAGCGTGATCGCTGCATCGAGCTGGGTGCGGTGTTGTTCGATCTGCCGCGGCGCTCAGTGCTCAGCCAGGTGTCGCTGCTGCTGCCGTGCGATCAGAACGCTGCTGAAGCGGTGAACGGCATTGATCCCGAGCTCACCCAGCAACCGCAGCCCTGGCAGCAGGGCTTGCAGTGGTTTGAGGCGTTGCTCGCCAGCGCTGATTTGGTGGTGGCCCACAACGCTGCCTTTGATCGCCAGTGGTTCGGCATTGAACCGCTGCCTGCGATTCACAAGCCTTGGCTGTGCACGATGGAGGACATCCGCTGGCCCGCTGATCGCAATCTGCGGTCGAACCCTTCGGTGCGCGACCTGGCTCTGGCTTACGGCGTACCGGTGTGGGCGGCCCATCGGGCCCTCACCGATTGCATTTACCTGGCTCAAGTGTTTGAGCGTTGCAGCGATCTCGAGCAGCTGGTGCAGCAGGGGCTGGAACCGCGGCGCCTCTATCGCGCCCGCCTCTCCTATGAGGAGCGCCACCGCGCCCGCGAGGCCGGGTTCCGTTGGAATGAGCCCGTGAGCGGCGCCTGGAGCCGCCGCCTTTCGGAGCGGGAGGCATCGCTTCTCCCCTTCTCTGTGGTGCCTGTCGATGGCGACCAGCAGCGCCGTTCCGCCTAATCGGTCCGCTGGTTTTGCTTTATCTATGGGAAGTTGAGGCGTTGCTTTGGTCCATGGGCTGAATTCAGAGCCATGGTGTGGATGAAGAAGCTTCGAGGTTGCACGCGATGGCTGTTTCCGCTCGCGGCCACCCACGCCATCCGCCCCATCTGCAACTGCGGGTGCAGCGCTGGCAGGACACGCGCACCTGGGCACGGTTGATCCGTGAAGCCGAGGCCCTGTGGCACGTGGATGTGCGCGACCTGCGGCGGCTCGGGGCCCTGGAGCTTTCCCAGCTGCTGGAGGAGGTGCCGCCCCCTCTGCGCCCGCGGGTGAATCGCTGGCTGGCTTGCTACCGCGTGCACACACGGTTGCAGTGAGCTGGGCATAAAAAAACCACCCGTGAGGGTGGTTATGAGCCGGTTTGAATCGGAGCGGCGGGATTTGAACCCACGACCCCCACTACCCCAAAGTGGTGCGCTACCAAGCTGCGCTACGCCCCGGCGAGAAAGAAATTATCACAGCGCCTTCCCGCGTCTGGCCTGGATTTTGCGTAATAGCGATGCGGTGAGCTGCTCGCGGTTGAGGCTGCTGTAACCCCAGAGCCGAAGGGCGCGCGCCAGGTCGCGCAACTCCATCAGATTCATCGACGCCAGCCGCAGCTCGGGGATGCGTTGCCAAGCCGTGGTGGTCATGGGCAGGTCGCTGCCATCGCGGCCGGCGCGCAGACCCGCGAGGGCCCCATCAGCCATCCATTCCGGCACCAGCACGAACAGCACGGCCAGGAGTCCGTAGAGCTCCACCAGTCCCCTGGGCAGCGGATGCAGCTTGCGCTGGGGCTTCAGGTCCACGCGGGCAATCGACAACAGGTGCGGCGATGATGCGACGTCAGTGCCGCCGGGGCATTGTCTCCCAGAACATCGTGAATCGTTCGGAGCAGATCCGATCAGGTGGGCTCAGATCAACGAGCTTCCACCGCGGCCCGGCAGCGCTGGCTGCTGAGGCGCCGGCGCTGCCTTGGGTTCCATAGGGGCCGAATCGCGCCATTGCAGTGCCGGTTCCGGTGATGGCGCCAACCGCACAAACCAGAACACCAGGGCAAACACCAGCCCCAGGGTGATCAGCATCCCCAGGATCACAGTGCGGTCGGGCAGGGGATTCATCGGCGGCTCAGGCTTGATCGGTGCGGGTGCATTGCATCTTGCGGCGGCCCTGCTCCAGGGTGAGGTTGTCTCCCCTCAGGATCAGCTCCATCGCTTCGCTGCCGTAGCGCACCCCAGGCTGGCTGCTCGCCACACGGAACAGGGTGAAGCGGCTGCGTCCACTGATCAATGACGCCTGGGCCTCGTTGCGCTCCACCACCAGCAGCCCTTGATCACCACAGAGGAAGCGCTCGCGAATGTCGTAGCCCTCCCACCAGGGGCTGCTCAGGGCGATTAAGGGAACAAGCAGTGCGATCACAATCCAATCGGCGTGTTGTCGCCGCGCAAGACGCAGTGATCAATCGACCAGTCGTAGTGGCTCCACACCGCTGCCGGCAGCTTGAAGCTGGAGCCTTCAAAGCCATCGAGCAAAACACCGCTGGGGCGGGCTGAGCAGTAGGGGCGGCTGCCGGGGCGTGCCAGGTATTGCTGGTGATAAGTCTCTGCGAAGAAGAATGGTTTGCCGGTTGCGATCTCGGTGGTGATGGCTCCTTTGCCGTTGGCGTTGAGCAACTGCTGGTAGCGATCGCGGGAAGCTTCAGCAATCCGGAGGAGCTCAGGCTCCATCACGTAGATGGCCGACCGGTATTGGGTGCCGGTGTCATTGCCCTGTGCCATGCCCTGGGTCGGGTCGTGGCATTCCCAGAACAGCTTGAGCAGATCGCTGAAATCGATGGCGTTCACATCCCACACCACCCGCACCACTTCGGTGTGGCCAGTGCGGCCTGAGCACACTTCTTCGTAGGTGGGGTTCGGTGTGTAGCCGCCGGCGTAGCCCACGGCCGTGCTGATCACACCGGGCAAGCGCCAGAAGCCCTTTTCAGCGCCCCAAAAGCAGCCGCAGCCAAACAGGGCTTCCTGCTGGCTGGTGCTCAGCGGTGCCTTGAGAGCGGTGCCCAGCACCACATGGCGATCGGCCGTGGCGATGGGATCGGCGCGGCCGGCCAGAGCGGCATTGGGTGCGACCAGCTGGCTCTTCGATCCGCCCAGTCCATCAAACAGTCCGAACACTGATGCCGCAGCCGATGTGGGGCTTCAGCCTACGGCGCTCAACCTTGCGGCGCGCTGGGCTCCAGGGCGATGTGGTTGAGCAGCGTGGTGGTGAAGGCGAAGAGCAGAAACGGCAGCGAGAGCACCAGGATTAACCCCACACCCACCAGGGCAAAGATCGGCTTGCTAGCTCCCATCAGTGCCAGGCCAGCCGCCAGGCTCACGAAGATCACCAACATCCAAATCAGGATCTGGCCGTAGATATCGCCGAAGGTGAGGGTGCAGCGCAGGCGGTAAGGCACACCGGTGGTCATGGCAGCGGCGCGGGGCGTCAGCTTCAGCTAAGCCACGGCTGCGGGGCTTGTCTGGTGAAGGGCACAGAGTGTGACTGAATCCGCGGATCCGCGTTGGGCCCGGCTTAGGCCGCGCGGCTGAGTTGCTGCTCCGCCTGCTCCCGCTCCCACAGGCGCCGGTAGGTGCCGCTCTGCTGCACCAATTCGTTGTGGTGGCCCTGCTGCACGAGGCGGCCGCCATCCATCACCAGGATGCGATCGCAGGCGGCAGCGGCTGAGAGCTGGTGGCTGATCATCAGGATCGTGCGGTCCTGCTGGCTTCGCACCGATTGCAGGATGTCGGCCGCGGTGTTGTTGTCCACGCTTGCCAGGGCGTCGTCGAGCACCAGCAGCGGTGCCTGCACCAGCAGCGCTCGGCCCAAGGCGGTGCGTTGTCGCTGACCGCCGCTCAGCGTGATCCCCCGCTCACCCACCAGGGTGCCGTAGCCATCGGGGAAGCCGCGGATGTCGCCCTCCAGGCGGGCCTGGATGGCGGCCGCCTCCACGGCGTCTTGCTTTGCGCTCGGCTCGCCATAGCGCAGGTTGTCGGCGAGGGTGGCGGTGAAGAGGTAACCCTCCTGCGGCACCAGGGCTACCTGGCGGCGCAGATCATCGAGGGCCACGCGGGTGATATCGGTACCGTTCAGGAACAGCGCACCGTTTGGCACTTCCACCATTCGGCCGAGGGCACGGGCCAGGGTGGTTTTGCCGCAGCCCACCGGCCCCACCACGGCCACCAGCTCGCCGGGTTCGAGGCGGAAGCTCACATGCTCCAGCGCCAGGCGCTCAGCACCCGGGTAGCGCAGCGACAGATCGCGCGCCTCCACAGCGGCGGCTCGGCGGCCAGCTTGGATCGGCGCCGCGATCGTCACAGGTTGCGCGGGGGAGCTGACCCGGGGCTTGCGGCGCAGCAGATCCTCCACCCGCTCCAGGCTCACCTGCCCGGTCTGGAAGGTGTTGAGGGTGAAGCCCAGCAGCGCTGTGGGGAACACCAGGCGCTCCACATAGAGGATCAACGCCACCAGATCACCAATGCTCAGGCGTCCGGTTTCCAGCTGCCCGCTGCCCAGGGCAAGCAGCAGCAGCAGGCTCACCGAGGAGATGCCCTCCAGCAACGGGAACAAGGTGCTGCGGGTGCGGGCCAGCTGCAGAGCGTCGTCGCGGTAGCGGCGGTTGCGCTCGGCGAAAGCTTGCTGTTCGGTGGCCTCCTGGCCGTAGATCTTGATCGCGTTGATGCCGGAGAGGTCTTCCTGGATCAGATCGCTCAGCTGCGCCAGGGCTTCCTGCTGCCGCCGCTGCTGGCGCATCATCCGGCCGCCGAACAGCCGCACTGTCACCAGCATCAGCGGGTAGAGCCCCACCGCCGCCAGGCTGAGCAGCGGATCGATCGCCAGCATCGCCGGCAGGGTGAGCGCATAGGCCAGCACCGTGTTGGTGAGGCTGAGCACGGCGAAACCCAGCAGCCGCCGCACGTTTTCCACATCGCTGGTGGCACGGCTGATCACCTCGCCGCTGCCGGTGGTCTGCACCCAACCGGGTTCCTGGCGCAGCATGTGATCGAAAATCTCCTGCTTCAGGCCGGCCTCCACCTGGCGGCCCACGCCGAACACCAACATCCGCGACCACAGCCGCACGCCCCCCATCACCGTGGCCAGGGCAATGATCAGCGCCGCCTGGCGCAGCACATCGCTGAAGGTGAATCCGTCCTGCAGGTCGTTGATCACGCCCCGCACCAGCAGCGGCAGCGCCACGCTCAGCAGGTTCACCACCACAAGCGCAGCCACCCCCAGCAGCACCGTGCGCCGATAGGGCTGCAGATAGCGCCCGATCAACCCGAACCGGATGGCTGCCATGACGCACCGCAGGAAGCTGCCAACCTAGGGAGCCAGCCCAGCCGCACGTTCTGATGCCCGCCAGCGATCAGCCCGAGCAACAGCATCCTCTGTATGCCAGTGATCGGGAGCTGGTTGATTCTCTGCTGGCCACCGAGCAGCCTGCTGATGGCCAGCTTGTGGATCTGGGCCGGCTGTTGATGCGCTACGCCGGCTTCCCTGGAGCACTGGATCTGCAAGACGATCTGCAGAAAACCCTGCGCCTCTGGGGCCTCAGCCACGCCGAATTGAACCAGCGCTGCCGCGCCATCTGGGCCGCTGGCTACCGCCCCGGCGTTGACGCTCAGGAGCAAGCCGTGGGCTCGGGCTTTGACACTGCCGATCAAGACAGCCCCTGACCCGCAGTTTTCTGCTACATCAGCCCCAGCTGATGCCTCCCCATGGCCGCTGTTTCATCCTGGCCCGCGCTGCTGGAGCAGCTGTTGCAGGGGGAGTCGCTGCGGGCCGAACAGGCCACTGCCCTGATGCAGGCCTGGCTGGCTGAGGAGCTGGAGCCGGTCCTCACCGGGGCTCTGCTTGCGGGCCTGCGGGCCAAGGGGGTGAATGGTGAGGAGCTGGCGGCCATGGCCCAGGTGCTGCGTGAGGCTTGTCCGCTGCCAGGGCCCAGGCCGGAGCTGCGGCTTGTGGATACCTGCGGTACCGGTGGTGATGGTGCCAACACCTTCAACATTTCCACCGCAGTGGCCTTTGTGGCCGCCGCCTGCGGGGCGCACGTGGCCAAGCACGGCAACCGCAGCGCCAGTGGCAAGGTGGGTTCGGCTGATGTGCTCGAAGCCGTTGGCCTGAATCTCAAGGCGCCGGCGGAGCAGGTGATCGCTGCGCTCGAGCCGGCTGGCGTCACCTTCCTGTTCGCTCCCGGGTGGCATCCGGCCCTGGTGGGGCTCGCGCCGCTGCGCCGTGCTCTTGGCGTGCGCACGGTGTTCAACCTGTTGGGTCCGCTGGTGAATCCGCTGCGGCCCGACACTCAGGTGCTCGGGGTGGGAGCGGCGGATCTGCTCGATCCGATGGCTGCTGCTTTGGCGCGCCTCGGGCTGCAGCGTGCCGTGGTGGTGCATGGCCATGGCGGCCTGGATGAGGCGTCTCTCTCTGGTCCCAGCGAGCTGCGGTTGGTGGAGGCCGGCTCGGTGCGGGCTGAAACGATCACGCCGGCGGCGGTGGGTTTGGCGGAGGCACCCATGCAGGCCCTGGCCGGCGGTGAGCTGGCAGACAACCAGGTGATTCTTGAGGCGGTGCTGCAGGGCCGGGGCACGGTGGCTCAGCGCGATGTGGTGGCTCTCAACGCCGCCTTGGTGCTGTGGGCTTCCGGCTGCGCTGAATCCGTGGCGGCGGCTGTGCCGCAGGCCCTCGAGGCCATGGTCAGTGGCACGGCCTGGCAGCGGCTTGAACAGCTGCGTTCGGCTCTCGAGGCTCCCCTGGCTTGATCCCTCTGAAGGGGATGATGGGGCCATGACCACAGCTCCTTCCTCCTCTCCCGCTCTGCTGGTGCTGGCCGATGGCCTGGTGCTGCGCGGTGAAGCTTTCGGCGCCACTGGCACCGCCGTGGGTGAGGTGGTGTTCAACACCGGCATGAGCGGTTACCAGGAGGTGATGACCGACCCCAGCTATTCCGGTCAACTGGTGACGTTTACCTATCCGGAGCTGGGGAACACCGGTGTGAACAGCGCGGATCAGGAGGCGGATGCTCCCCATGTGCGCGGTGTGATCGCACGTGAGCTGGCACCGACGGCCAGTAACTGGCGCAGCCAAACCACACTCGAGGCCTGGTTGCAGCGCCACAACGTGGTAGGGATCCGCGGCATCGATACACGGGCGCTGGTGCGGCATCTGCGTGAGGGCGGGGCGATCAATGGGGCCATCAGCAGTGATGGCCGCAGCCCCCAACAGCTGCTGGAGCAGGTGCGCTCTGCCCCCTCCATGGCTGGCCTCAACCTGGCCCAGGCTGTGACCACCTCCGCTCCCTACACCTGGAGCAGCCTCTGCCCCGCGGCGTTCGACCAGCGCCTGCAGAACAATCCCGCCATCCCCTACCGGGTGGTGGCGATCGATTTCGGGATCAAACGCGCCATCCTCGAGCGCCTCGCTGCCCACGGCTGCGACATCACCGTTCTGCCGGCGGATGCATCCCTGGAGCAGGTGTTGGCGCTTCAACCCGAGGGGGTCTTCCTCTCCAACGGCCCTGGTGATCCTGCGGCGGTGACCTCCGGCATCGAGCTCGCCCATGGATTGCTGCAGCAGAACAATCTGCCGGTGTTCGGCATCTGCCTTGGCCACCAGATTCTTGGCCTGGCCATGGGCGGCAGCACCTACAAGTTGGGTTACGGCCACCGCGGTCTCAACCATCCCTGCGGTAGCCCCGGTGTGGTTGAGATCACCAGCCAGAACCACGGCTTCGCCATCGATGCCACCTCGCTGCCCGCGGATGCGGTGGAGGTGACCCACTTCAATCTCAACGACCGCACGGTGGCGGCTCTGGCCCATCGCCACAAGCCGGTGTTCGGCGTGCAGTACCACCCGGAGGCCAGCCCCGGCCCCCACGACGCCGACCATCACTTCGCCCGTTTTGCGGCCCTGATGGCAGAGCGGCGCAGCTGAGCTCTCCGGCGCTCCGCCGTGCACCGGAGAGCGCCATCAATGCAGCTTTGTTGCGGTCCTGTCCGTTCCGAAAACCGTCACTACACTGCAGGCGCCCCAAACGTCAGAGGTCAGGAGCCATCACTGATCTGCAGCGATTGACCGTGTCTCTGCGCGGTGGCTTTCAGCAGCAGGACGGCTGTCTGCTGTTCAGCTTCACCGGCCAGCTGGACGCCTATTCCGACAAGCAGTTTCTTGCTTTCATCACCGAGCACCTCACCAGCACGCCGCAACCGCTGGTGATCGATCTGAGCAAGATCGATTTCATCGACTCCTCCGGACTCGGTGCCCTGGTGCAGATGGCGAAGCTCTGCAACGACCAGGCCATGCAGTTCCTGGTGGTGGGCAATGCCCGTGTCGTGCAGACGGTGAAACTGGTGAGGCTTGAGCAGTTCCTCCATCTCCAGCCCGACCTCGACACCGCCCTCGGATCCATCGCTGCCTGATTGGCTCGCGGCCATCCCGGCCGCTTCGATCACGTCAGAGCTCGGTCCGCTGCAGCTGGCCTGGCTTGGCGATGCCGTGTGGGAGCTGCATCACCGCCTTCGCCACTGCCGCAGGCCTGGCCGCAGTGGTGCCTTGCACCAAGCGGTGGTGGCCGAAGTGCGCGCTGATGCACAGGCCGCAGCCCTGGCGGTGCTGGAGCGCGATGGCCTGTTGACGCTCGAGGAGCTAGAGCTGGTACGGAAAGGCCGCAACCGTGCCGGCCGCGGACCCCGCAAAGGTGAGGCCGGCATTTATGGCCGGGCAACGGGGTTTGAGACAATGGTGGGCTGGCTCTTTCTTCAAGACCCCAGCCGCCTTGCCCAGCTGCTGGCACACCTCGAGAACGCCGACCCGATAACCCCTTTGCCCGCTGAAGCATGAGCCCCCGTTTTGATCGCCGCAGGGACCAGGGCCAGGGATCGGGGGCGGCAGGATCGCGCCCCGCACGCCCGGGTCGTCCTGATGCGCGGGGTGGCTCGCGCCGTCCGTTTGCTCCCCGTGGTGAATGGCGTCCGGAGCGCGGCGAGGGTGGTGACCGGCCCGAGCGTGGCGATCGCCCCAGCTTCGGCCGACGCCCTGAGCGCGGTGAGCGTTCAGAGCGTTTTGGTGATCGCGATCGCGCGCGCCCTGAGCGCCGTTTCGATGGGGCCCGCCGCCCTGGCGGCGACCGGCCTCGTTTTGAGCGCCCCGGTGCTGATCGCTGGAGCGCCGATCGCTCCGGCAGCGACCGCGGCAGTTTTGACCGCAGTGGTTCTGATCGCAGCTCTTCCGATCGCGCCGGTTCCGATCGCCCCGGCGCTGAGCGCCGCGGTGGTGAGTTCCGGCCTCGTTTTGATGGAGCCCGCGGCAGTGGCAGCCGCACCGAGCGCCGGCCGGGGCGTCCCCAGGGCCAGGGCCGCTTTGGCGCGCGCCCTTCTTTCCAGGACCGCCGCTCTGATCGCCGCCCCCTGCGGGGTGAGCGCGATCAGCCCGCCGCTTCCCGCCCGCTGATTGTGGATGCCCCCACTGGCGAATCTGAGCGCTTCAATGCCGGCCCCGCCGACGATTTGATCTGGGGTCGTCATGCCGCCCAGGCGGCTCTCGAGAGCGATCGCCCCATCCATCGCATCTGGTGCACACCGGAGATGCGCTTCCAGCCCCGCTTCATGCAACTGCTGCGTGAAGCGAAAGCTGGCGGTGTGCTGGTGGAGGAGGTCACCTGGGCGCGCCTTGGTCAGCTCACCGATGGAGCCGTGCACCAGGGCATCGTGCTCCAGGCCGCTGCCGCCGACACCCTTGATCTGGGCAGCCTCATCGATGGCTGCCGCAGCATCGGCGAACCGCCGTTGCTGATGGCGCTGGATGGGGTCACCGACCCCCATAACCTCGGTGCGATTGTGCGCAGCGCTGAAGCCCTCGGCGCCCATGGCCTGGTGCTGCCGCAGCGCCGCAGCGCAGGGCTGACTGGGTCGGTGGCCAAAGTTGCCGCCGGCGCTCTTGAGCATCTGCCCGTGGCGCGGGTGGTGAACCTCAATCGCTCCCTGGAAACCCTCAAAGAAGAGGGTTACCGCGTGATCGGCCTGGCCGGCGAAGCCGGTGTGGCACTGAGCGAGGCTGATCTCGATGGTCCCCTTGTGATCGTGACCGGCTCGGAAGGCTCCGGCCTCTCGATGCTCACCCGCAAGCATTGCGATCAGCTGGTGCGGATTCCGTTGCGGGGTGCCACCCCGAGCCTCAACGCCTCGGTGGCGACTGCGATGGTGCTCTACGAGGTGGCTCGCCGCGGCTGGATGAAGCAGCTCACTGGCTCGGCTCCGGCGCCCCGCATTGTGCGTCCACAAATTCCTTCGACACCTCTGGCCACCACGGCGACTGCTGCTGTTGCTGACGCCCCAACCCCCGATGTGGAAGACGCAATCCCCGATGTGGAAGACATGGATGATCTCGATGCCTTCAGCCCTGAGGAGACGCAAGCCGCACAGCAGGTTGTCGACCAGGTGGTGAGCGAGCTGACCGGCGACCACAGCGCTCCTGCGTTCGACGTCCCTGATGCCAGCTCGGAGCCCCAGCCCGACCTCGTTCTGACCCTGGCGCCCGGTGCCGCCCACGGCTTCTCTGGCGATATCAAGCTCTGATGGCTGCGTTCGCCGCTTTCACGGCCACAATGAATCCACTTCCCACCGCCCCATGACCACCCTGTTCCAGCCCCTGCGCAGCGTTGCCAATGGGCTTGGTCTGGCCTGGTGGGCGCGGGTGGAGACGCGCCAGCCCGATGTCACCTACTGGTTCGGGCCTTATGTGCGGCGCAGCAGCCTGGAGGAGGCTCTGCCTCCTTTCCTGGCCGATCTGCGCAGTGAGGGAGCCGTTGAGGTAAGCCATGCGCTGCTGCGCACCCGCCGCGGCGAGCCTTTCACCATCAGTGCCGACTGATAGCGTCGACCCCTGGATTTGCAGCAGGGTTGATGGGTATCGCCGAGTGGCGCGAGCAGCTCAAGCGCGGCGAGGTTTCCGCCCGCGAGCTCACCGATCAGCACCTCAGCCGCATTGAGGCGGTCGAGTCCAGCATCAACGCTTACACCGAGGTGACCGCCGATCGGGCCCGTGCGGACGCCGACCGCATCGATGCTGCCCGTGCCGCGGGTGAGGAGTTGCCGTCCCTGGCCGGGGTGCCCCTGGCGATTAAGGACAACCTCTGCACCCGTGGTGTGCGCACCACCTGTTCCAGCCGCATGCTGGAGACCTTCGTGCCTCCCTATGAATCCACCGTTACCTCCAGGCTCTGGGGAGCTGGTGCGGTGCTCCTGGGGAAGACGAATCTCGATGAATTCGCCATGGGCAGCTCCACCGAGACTTCGGTGTTTGGCCCCAGCCGCAACCCCTGGAACATCGAGAAGGTGCCAGGCGGCAGCTCCGGCGGCAGCGCCGCCGCCGTGGCCGCTGGTGAATGCGTGGGGTCGCTCGGCTCCGACACCGGTGGCTCGATCCGTCAGCCCGCAGCGTTCTGCGGTGTGGTGGGCCTCAAGCCCACCTATGGCCGCGTCAGCCGCTACGGCCTGGTGGCTTTCGCGAGCTCCCTCGATCAGGTGGGCCCCTTCGCCAACACTGTGGCCGATGCGGCTGAGTTGCTGCAGGTGATCGCCGGTGAGGATCCGCGCGATTCCACCTGTCTCAAGGCCCCGGTGCCTGATTACACCGCTGCTTTGCAACAGCCCGTGGTGGGCCTGAAGGTGGGCATCGTGCGCGAGTGTTTCGAGGCCGAGGGCCTCGACCCGGAGGTGAAGGCCTCGGTGATGGCTGCCGCCGCCCAGCTTGAGGCGTTGGGCTGTGAGCTGGTCGATGTGAGCTGCCCCCGTTTCAACGACGGCATCGCCACCTACTACGTGATCGCCCCCTCGGAGGCTTCGGCCAACCTGGCCCGCTACGACGGTGTGAAGTATGGCTACCGCGCCACCTTTGACGATCCCTCCTCCGCCACTCTGGCCGCGATGACATCGCGCAGCCGCGCTGAAGGCTTTGGCGATGAGGTGAAGCGCCGCATCCTGATCGGCACCTACGCCCTCTCAGCCGGTTACGTGGATGCCTACTACAAGAAAGCCCAGCAGGTGCGCACCCTGATCCGCCGCGATTTCGATCGCGCCTTTGGCTCGG
>VFQS010000435.1_pt1 | contig 47991 bp, 34 predicted proteins | sample 3512361 | NCBI WGS metagenome assembly VFQS01 (sample SAMN10412375, study PRJNA504923) | tailings metagenome | isolation source: Relicate 1 Philex TSF3 active mining | place: Philippines | reverse complement strand
AATAATGAAGCTGGAGGTTGTGAAAATATGTATCCAATAGTCTGTGAAGATGAGAATGGTTTTGTTGATTTTTCTATTCGTGCAAATCAAAATGGCGTAGTAGGATCATCAATTACTTATGTTGGTGGAAAATTAGGTATTCAAAATACAGGTCCAGCTTTTACATTACATGTAAATGGAATTATAGGTATGGGTAATAGATTATTAGGATTGCACAATGCTAATGATTTACTTTGGATTGGATTACAAGGAACAAATGCTACTGAAGCAAATCGTTTAGCAATAGGAATTAATACCCTAAGTACAAGTGATGGTTTAGTTGATAATATTCGTTTTCTTACAAATGGTAGTGAACGTATCAGAATTACATCAGCTGGTAACGTAGGTTTTAACGTAACACCAACATCAGGAGATAAGGTTGAAATAGCTGGAACCTTAAGAGTACATACAGGAAATAACTGGGATGCTTTACAGATATATGCAACTGGTGATACTGGTTTTATTCAAGGATTAGGAGATGAAGTTGGTCTAAAACTTCGTTCCCAAAATGGTAATATTTATATAGCTGATAATAGAGGAAGTGTTGGTATTTGCACAACTACTATTTCAGGAAAATTAACAGTCGGTGCATTAGCTCTTTTTAACGTTGCATCTACTAATTCAGATTATACACTTTTAGGTACCAATACTACAGATGGTGCTCAAAATACAAGAATAGTGGTATCTGGTTATAATAGAAATGGTGCTGCTGCTGGTGGTTCTATTGAACATGTAGCAACAGCTAGTGGTATACATAGATTTTATACTCAAGGTGGTTCTCTCACTTCATTTGATGTTTATCAAGGAGGTATTGCAAATTATGGTATATCATGGACTATAGGTGGATCAATAGGTACATTTTATCCAGTTATAATTGACACTACAAAAGCAAAAACTGCACGTAAACCTTTTAAATTCACAATAGGTCGTACAGATGTACACGAAGATCAAAGTAACAGAGGTTCATTTATATTAGAGGTTCAAGGTAATAATTCATCATGGGGTCATCAGGCTGATTTCTTTAAATATAGAATTATAAATAATACAGGATATACATATACAAGATTTGTAGCAGATGTTTATTCAGATTGGTATTCCGCATTTGTAGTTGTAATTTTGCGTGGAGGATCCACTACATATAGATTTACAGGAGAAAATTGCGATCTTTATAACTCTAATACATCAGCTGCAACATCAATTACTCTAGTTGATGGATATTCATCTGCATCAAGCACAACTTCTGTTGCTGCTACATGCGACTCAACAAATGTGTCTTACGATTCACTTGAAGGATCTATGATTAAGGATCAAAGACACGGTTTTAATACAAGTACACCGTCATGTCCATTAGATGTAGTAGGTTATAATAATATAAGTGTTAATGGTGGTTATTATTTTAGCGGTTCAACTTCTTCTTTACAACCTTGGAGTACAAGTAATCAAGATATAACAATAAAAGCTGAAAGATTTATTCATTCAGGATATGGTTTCTTGTCTGCATCTGATATAAGAATTAAAGAAAATATAACAATTGCAACTGGATGTTTAGATCTTGCATGTAATATACCAATTAAAAATTATAACTATATTGATAAAACTAAAGGAGATCATGTAGCTTATGGCGTTATTGCACAAGACGTACAACAAGTTTATCCAGAAGCAGTTACAAAAACTTCCCAACTTGTACCAAATATTTTCAAATTATCTCAATCAGTACAATTAATAGAAAATGCAACATGGTCTGAAAATCTGAATAAACCAGATATTCTCATTACTATGGATTCTCAACATGGATTACAAGTTGGAGATCATGTCTCTGTTATTATAGAAAATGATTCTCAAGTAACACAAAAAGTATTAGTAATAATAGATGATTATACATTTGGAATTGAATTACAAAAATACATTAAAAATTTAAATGCAAATGGAGAAGAATGTAAACAAGACGAAAATGGAACATGGACAAATAAAGACAATGTTATACAAGATCCATTAACTATAAGATATCCAAAAATATTTGTTTATGGTAAACAAGTTGATGATTTCTTAACAGTAGATAAAACAAGATTAGGATTATTATCACTTGGAGCTGTAAAGGAATTAAATGAAAAAGTAATAACTCAACAAACAAAAATAACACAATTAGAACAAGAAAACTTAGATCTTAAAGATCAAATCGCATTAATTCGTCAACATTTAGGAATTTAAAAAAACTTTATATTTGTAAAGTTTTTCTGTTATTTTAATAAATGGCACCTACATTGTCTCAATCAGGTTTTCGTTCAACATCAGCTACAACATCATATACTTTATCTGATAATACTACTTTATCAAAATTAACTACAGGATTATGGTTAAATAATTCAGCAACAGGTGCTGATAATCATATGTTAACCAATACTGGAAAACAATTAAAAATTTCAACATATAATGGAACTTCTATAGATGAAACAATGATGGTTTTTGATGCAGCGAATAAACAAATTACATTAGGTTTACCAAGTTATACAATTAATATTCCAGGTCAAGTTTTAAACGTAAACAAAACAGCATTAGACGTTCAAGAACAATATATCTCTGTTAATAATGGAGGTGATGATAATACTATAGTCGGTTCAGGATTATTATTCAATAGTTCAGGATCAAAAACTGGTTCTATCGTAGTTGCATACGGACCATCAAGTGAAGTTGATTCATATGGTTTTAACATTGGTGGTAAAACAGTTAGACTTACAGCAGTTAATACAGGAGCAAATGTTTTAATTGATCAAGGAAACCAATCTATATGGGGTACTAAAACATTTAATGGTGCAGTAGTATTTAATGGAGCTACTACATTATCAGGTTCATCTAACTTTTCAGGAGATATTAAAGTTGGTGGAATTACTTATTCTACAGGAGCATATATCCATCAAAATCTTAACGTATTAGGAAATATTACTGCAACAGGAGCAATTCAAACAAACTATAATTTAACAGTTAAAGGAGATTCTTTCTTAACAGGAGATATATATGCAAATATCGCAAACTTTACAGGTGCTGCTTATGCACAAACTTTATCAACTAGGGGTAATTTACAATCATTAAATGCATCTTTGACTGGTGGAATAACTGCTTCTAGTGGTACAATTACAAATTTAGTTTCTACTACTTTAACTTCTACAAATGCAACCATTACTAACTTAACTGGTACTAATGCAAAATTAGATAACGTAACTATTACCAACGGTTTAGCTGGATCAACTGGTTCATTCTCAAGCGATTTATCTGTCAGTGGTGGATTAAATTTAACTAAAGGATTAGTTGCTTCAACCGGATCATTTTCTGGACCAGTTACAATGAATTCAACTGTTTCTGTAAATTCCCTAAGTGTTACCAATGGTTTAGCTGGATCAACCGGATCCTTCTCAAGTGATTTATCTGTTAGTGGTGGATTAAATTTAACTAAAGGCTTAGTTGGTTCTACTGGTTCGTTCTCAGGACCTGTCATTATTAATTCATTAAGCGTTACAAATGGTTTAGCTGGTTCAACAGGTTCATTCTCAAGCGACTTATCTGTTAGTGGTGCATTAAACTTAACTAAAGGTTTAGTTGGGTCTACAGGATCATTCTCAAGTGACTTAACTGTTAGTGGTGGATTAAACTTAACCAAAGGATTAGTCGGTTCTACAGGTTCATTTTCAGGAGCTGTTATCATGAATTCTACTGTTTCTGCAAATTCATTAAGCGTTACAAATGGATTAGTAGCTTCAACAGGTTCATTCTCAGGACCTGTCACTATTAATTCCTTAAGCGTTACAAATGGATTAGCTGGATCAACTGGATCATTTTCAAGCGACTTATCTGTTAGTGGTGGATTAAATTTAACTAAAGGATTAGTTGGGTCTACAGGATCCTTCTCAAGTGACTTAACTGTTAGTGGTGGATTAAACTTAACCAAAGGATTAGTAGCTTCTACCGGCTCATTTTCAGGAGCTGTTACCATGAATTCTACAGTTTCTGCAAATTCCTTGAGTGTTACCAATGGATTAGCTGGATCAACAGGATCATTCTCAAGCGATTTATCTGTTAGCGGTGCATTAAACTTAACCAAAGGTTTAGTAGCTTCAACTGGTTCGTTCTCTAGTGATTTATCTGTTAGTGGTGGATTAAACTTAACAAAGGGTTTAGTAGCTTCAACTGGTTCATTCTCAAGTGATTTAACAGTCAGTGGTGGATTAAACTTAACAAAGGGTTTAGTAGCGTCTACAGGTTCGTTCTCTAGTGATTTATCTGTTAGCGGTGGATTAAACTTAACCAAAGGTTTAGTAGCTTCAACTGGATCATTCTCAAGTGACTTATCTGTTAGTGGTGGATTAAACTTAACCAAAGGATTAGTAGGTTCTACAGGTTCATTCTCAGGACCTGTCACTATTAATTCCTTAAGCGTTACAAATGGATTAGCTGGATCAACAGGTTCATTCTCAAGCGACTTAACTGTTAGTGGTGGATTAAATTTAACTAAAGGATTAGTCGGTTCAACAGGATCATTTTCAGGAGCTGTTACCATGAATTCTAGTGTTACTGCAAATTCCTTAAGCGTTACTAATGGTTTAGCTGGATCTACAGGTTCTTTCTCAAGTGATTTAACAGTCAGTGGTGGATTAAATTTAACCAAAGGTTTAGTAGCTTCAACTGGATCATTCTCAAGTGATTTATCTGTTAGTGGTGGATTAAATTTAACTAAAGGTTTAGTAGCTTCAACAGGATCATTCTCTAGTGACTTAACTGTTAGTGGTGGATTAAACTTAACTAAAGGATTAGTCGGTTCAACAGGTTCATTTTCAGGAGCTGTTACCATGAATTCCACTGTTTCTGCAAACTCACTAAGCGTTACAAATGGATTTGTAGCTTCAACTGGATCATTCTCAAGTGACTTATCTGTTAGTGGTGGATTAAACTTAACCAAAGGATTAGTAGCTTCAACTGGATCATTCTCAAATGATTTAACAGTTAGTGGTGCATTAAACTTAACTAAAGGTTTAGTAGCGTCAACAGGATCCTTCTCTAGTGATTTATCTGTTAGTGGTGGATTAAATTTAACTAAAGGTTTAGTAGCTTCAACAGGTTCATTCTCAGGAGCTGTAACAATGAATTCCACAGTTTCTGCAAACTCCCTAAGTGTTACCAATGGTTTAGCTGGATCAACAGGATCCTTTTCAAGTGATTTAACAGTCAGTGGTGGATTAAATTTGACAAAAGGTTTAGTTGGTTCAACTGGTTCTTTTTCAGGATCTGTTACTATGGGAGACAATTTAACAATTACAAACTTAGTTAGAGCAACCACAGGTAGTTTTCAAAACTTAAATGCAACAGGTGCATTAAATGTAAATTCTATATTTACTGTAAACGGAACAACAGCAGAAGTATTTTTAAATAAAACTGGAGCATTTTTTAATATAAATAATAAAATATTAGCAGATGGAGACTCATCTACAATTTCATTAGGAACTTATAATCCTGCAACAACTACATTAACAGAAAATATTGTATTAGATGGATCAGATGGTTCAATTTTTGTATCAGGTACTGGATCCTTCTCAAAGGTTTATGTATACGATGATTTAATGGTAAATGGTGATGCTTATAAATCAGCAGGAAGTCAATTTTTCGAGATTACATCTGATGCAAGAGTTAAAACAGATATCAAAGAAATTACAGTTAACGAATCTATAGAAAAAATATCAAATATTAATATTAAGAGTTTCCATTATACTCCAGAATATTTAATGGCACAAAAATTAGAAGATAAAGAACAAATTGGAGTTATTGCTGATGAATTATTACAAACTAATCCAGAGAATGTTAAGATACATAAAACATTAGCAATTGGAGATATGACATTTAATGATTTTAAAACAATTGATATGAGTTCAATGTTATTTCACTTAATAAACGTAACAAAACATTTATCCAAGAAAGTAGAATCTTTGGAATCTGAGTTATCACAATTACGTAAATAATTTTTTACATTACAACTAGCGTAATGTAAACTAATATCAATGAAGTTCTAACTGTTAAGTTTTATAGAATTCATGTCATAGTTTGTTCATCTGATTCCCTTCTAAATCTAAGAACTGATAATTTACAATTACTCAATTAATTACACTCAGAGTATGTTTTAAGCTTGATCATACGATAATAAGTTAGAATCCACCTCATCTTAAAAAGCTTGAAGGTGTGATGCTAAGATATACTAGAAAGAATAATAATGCAATGAGTATGTAAGTTTGCGAATCCATTTATATGTATATAAAGATTCTTTTTTAAAATAAAAGAATGCAAATTTGGAATTATGTAAAAATAATCATAATAATTATATTATACATACTTTGGCTAGAATGTTGTCCTGGTTTGGGAAATATTTGGTTACGTCCAGATGAAAATGGATTATTACGTTTTAGACCTTTAAATCTAATCAAATTCTTATTAGGTCCTGTTAGTCCAACAAATGGATATGTTTTTTGGAACATAGAAATGTTAGATATAAATTTTGTGGTATTTTTTATAGCAATGTGGTATTTTTTGGAAATTATACCAAGAATTTCACATGTATGGGAGTATATACTTGATACTAAAGAAGAGAATTCACACGACATAAAAAATAAATAGATACATGATTTTTGATAGTTTTTCTGAAATTAGAAAAACTTGACACTTTTTTATTTCTTTTTATTTTTTCTTTAGAAATGATTGAATATTTATTTTTGATATCGAATCCTGTTTCTTCCATAAATTCTCTGATAGCAGTATTTTCAAAGTCTTTTTGATCTTGAATTTCCATTCCACCACCAGGTATTGTAATTTTTGGAATAGGATAATGATTTTCTAATTTTCCTTCCGCTTTTGGTTCGATATTTAAAATAATAATATCATCTTTGTTGCAAAAATCTTCATATATTCCTCTGAATCTTAAAAAAATTTCAAATAAGTGCATCCATCCAAGCGAATCTATTAGTGTAATTTTATTGAACTGACTTGAGTATTGAATTTCATTTACAATATCTCTAAAAGATTCCATTTCGATTGGAGAGTTATTCATTAGAAATATAGCAGGAATTCCAATTACAGCAAGTGTTTCATTAGTATCAACATTTTCTTTATATATTCTTGGGATATATAGAACATTTTTTGAAATATAACTAGCACCAGCATCAATAAATATATTTTTATTACAAATTCCTATAATATAACCACTTTTATGAAAATGATATTTTTTCTTTTTAAGGTATGAGTTGCTATATTTTTTAGGTGATTTTTTTCTGATAGAATTTTTTTTATTTGAGAATTTCTTATTTGATAATTTTTTAGTTGAAAGATTTTTGTTTGAATTTTTTTTGAGATCAGATATTTTCTTGTCGAAGTGTTTTTTTAATTTTGATCTTTTAGAGTGTTTTCTAGTAACAGTTATCCATTCATTATTAGGACTTGTTGATAAACCAGGTGGCGGGCTAATGGTGATATTACCTTTTTCGATATTACAAAATCGTTTTCTGTACATGACATACTTTAAATTAAGTAAGGTATATTTTTTAAATGCTATATCTCAGAAAATAAATAACGACAATTTGGACATGTTATATTAATATTTCTATGAAAACAACGATTAAACCATTTTTGAATACATTTTTTATGAAATTCATGTCCGCAACTTAATCTTACTATATTTCTATTATATTCTTCAAAACATATATTGCAAATATTAAAATTTAAAGACTTAACTTGAAACTTTTTTAATTTTTGTGATAATGATAATTCGTTATATAATATAATTTGTATAAAATTTGTTATTATGTCCATGTTTGTAATACGTTTATATAACTTATATCTAACTGATATATTATAATTATAATATCCTAATAATAGTATGATAATTCTAACAAATAAGAAGGTGATCTCTATTTGATGCTGACACTCGTTACAATAATGTAGAAGATAAGATAAAGCATTATCAAAAAAACTTATTAATAAACATGATTTCCATAATGTAGAATAAATCCAAAATAATAAATCATTTCTATTTATACAAACTAAATGCTTATTAACGATAGAAGATAATACACATAATATTATTGTAACAAAAATTTGATAAAAAATATTTAAATAGGAATTAGTATAAAAACAGAAAGGACTAATTAAAATCATAAAATGAAATGTTTATGAATATAAAATAGTTTATAAATTATGATGATGCTCTTTAAGTTATATAAAACTGTTCCTATAACAGTTAGATCTGGGGTAAAAACTCCAAAGAAAGTAAATATATTAGAAGTTGGTCCAAGAGACGGATTACAGAATGAAAGTAAAATTTTATCAATAAATACACGTTATGAGTTTATTAAACGTATACATGAGTGTAGTATTACTGATATAGAAATAGGAAGTATGAGTAATCCTAAATTTGTACCACAAATGAAAGATTCTCATGTATTAGTTGACTTATTAAACAAAGATAAGAAAAAAGAGTACGCCTATTCCATGCTAATACCAAATAGTAAAGGATTTGATTTGCTAAATAAAAGTACTGAATCTAAAATCGATGAAGTATTATTTAATGTAGCAACAAGTGAAACATTTAATAAAAAAAACATGGGGAAATCTATTGACGAATCGTTAATTGATATTAAAAATATGATAGATTTATCAAATAAATTAAGTATCACAATACGTTTAAGTATAAGTACAGTATGGGGTTGTCCATATGAAAATAAACAAAATAGTGATAATTTGATGAAAATTTTGGAATTTTGTAACGAGAATAATATTAGAAAAATAGATCTTGCTGATACCATATCAAGTGCAAAACCAGATAATGTATATGATATATTTGAAAGAGCATTGCAATTTATGCCAAATAGTTATTTTGCTGCTCACATGCATAATATAGATGATATTGGTTTAAAAAATGTGGAAGCTGCCCTTTTAGCAGGAGTAAGTTCTATACATTCTAGCATATTAGGAATAGGTGGTTGTCCATTCTCAACTACAAGAGCTGGAAATATAGATACTTTAGAATTAGTCCAATTTTTAGAAAATAAAAATATAGAACATGGAGTCAATATAGAAAAATTAATCCAAACAAGAGATTGGTTAAAATTACAATTACAAAATTAACTTAATTAACTTAATTAACTTAACTTACATAATGTTAAGTTACACTTTAAAATTAGTATCATATTCTATATATGAATAATGTTTAGGAAGAAGATTATTTGTATTATTTTTTGATATAAAATTTATATGTTTTAGACGTTTAGATATTTCTCTACATGTATAACCACAGCATAGTTTAGGAGAATTATATGTTAATACAAAATCTATGGATCTATTTGAGTAACTTATTTCAAGTGCAGATAGTAATGCTAAATTACCGCCAAGATTTTCTCCGATAAATATTAATCTATAATTAGTAAATTGACTAATATAGGTTGAGAGTTTATTTTGATATGGTTTCCATAATAGATAATTCCATATGTCAGTTCCCATGTTACTTTTAAAAATAGTCTTATTACATGTAAAATCTTTTTGATATAAACTCCAGTCATCAAAAGAAAAATCATGAAAAGAAAAAATTATTTCTTGGGTCTTATCATTAACTATCATATAAACTTTTGTATCTATAGTTTGTATGTTTAACATGTTATTTATATCAGCAATATAACAATCGTTACATGTAGAAATATAGTTAACATAATTATAGTAATAATTATAATCAATTAGTTGTTGATGAGTTTTTTGAAGGAAATTTCCACAAGCAAAACGTGCATCAATATTAATAACAAAAGATAGTAAGTATAATATAAGTAATAAAACCATTTTATTTATAATAGGTTTATGTTTTTAAACAAGTTTAAACAACTGATTTTATAGAATAAATAATGAGTGTTATTTCAATTGATGAAACATCTGAATATGTAATTCGTCATTATGACGATTGTTACTTAGATAGTCCATTAGAATTAAAAATGGAACGTGGTAATATTATTTATAAACCTACTGGTGAAACTATTGTCAAGACTTTTCCTTTTACAGAAGAAGTAAAAGTTACAGACGAATCAAATATTAATTTATTTATAAAAGAGTGTGTTGAAAATAAGATACCTGCATATAAATCTTATGAAGGTTCTTTATTAAGAGTATGGTATCACAATGATAAATGGAATGTATCAACATATAGACGTTTAGATGCATTTAAAAGTAGATGGGGATCAAATAGTACTTACGGACAATTATTTGTTCAAATGTTGTATGAAAATGTATTAAATATAGAAACAGCGATTGGACATGAGTTAAATAAAGACGAAATACTTGAATCTTATTTTGAAACATTAGATAAAAATCAGATATATATTTTTCAAATAAGAAATGGCAGTCAAAATAGAATTGCATGTAAAGGTTCTGGTAAACCAGAATTATATTTTATAGGCTGTTTTGAAAAGGATACATGGTCATTTTCAAATAACATGAGTGAAAAAATAGGTATTCCATTACCTGAAAGAGTTCAGTATGAAAGTATGGAAGATATTATGAGATTAATAAATAATCCTGACTGGATGAAGTTAGATGAGTTTCAAGGTATATTATTTTTAGATCCAAAAGGAAAACTAACTAAAATGGTTCCAGATGTTTATTTAGAAAAAAGTAAATTACGTGCAAATGTTCCAAATGTATTATTACGTTATGCTCAATTACAAATTGAAAGTAGACAAACAAATAATACAGAAGAATTAAATAAATTTATGGAATTATATGAAGATCAAAAATCAGAATTTAATGATTTTGATAGAGTAATAAAATTAATAATAAAAAATATAGCAAAAAATTATGTAAATAGATTTGTACATAGACAAACAGTTGTTGTTCCTAATGAGCAATTTTTTGTAATGAAAAATTGTCATCAGTTACATGTATCCACTAAAAAAATAATTACACAAAAAGTAGTTGAAGAAGAAGTATGGAAATTAACACATGGACAATTAATTCACATGTTTAAAACATATCAAACTAGAGAAAAAGAATATGGAGATGGTAATTATGTAGCAGAAGATTCAAAGACAAATATAACAAAAGGCTTTGGAAGAAATAAATAATTGTAAACTTTACTTTATTGTAAAGTTTTAAAAAATTACGGGTTTAAAGTTCACATATTTTAATTAAGAATATGGGTGGCAAAAAAACAACAAAAGAAAGGTTACAGGAAAAATTACAAAAAAAAGAAGAAGCATTAAAACCTAATGAAACTGCAAAAAATGCAGAAACCAATAAAATGCCAGACGTTAGAAATAAAATGGCTTTGGCTATTATGATTAAAAACGAAGAAAAAAGAATAGAAATTTCATTTGATTCTGTAAAAGAATTATGTGATACTTTTATAGTATTAGATACTGGTTCTACAGATAGAACAATTGAAATTTGCAGAGACTACTGTAAACGTAACAATATTCGTTTATTTTTAAAAGAAGAACCATTCGTTAATTTCTGTGTTAGCAGAAATGTTTTATTAGACTATTCAGACGAAGTATTAATTAATAAAGATGGAAAGGCAGATAAACGTTATTTAATTTTACTAGATTGTAATGATGAATTGAAAAGTCAAAAAGAACTAGCTCAATTCGTTCAAACTCATAACGGTCCGCAAACTGGTTTTCATTTAAAACAAAACTGGTGGACAGGAAATAGTTTGGATTCCTATTTCAATATTCGTATGGTTATTTCTCATAATGGATGGAGATATAATGGAGTAGTTCACGAGTATATTGCAAAAATCAATAAAACTTCTGATCAACATGATATTATTCGATTGGATAATATTATTCTTTATCAAGATAGAACTGTTGATGATGATAAATCGCAAAAACGTTTCGCTAGAGATAAAGATTTATTATATCATGAACATATTAGAGATCCAACAGAGCCTAGAACTCTTTTTTATTTAGCACAAACTTGTTCATGTTTAGGTCAATTATCAGAAGCCTATCAATATTATATGTTAAGAACAAAACTTACAGGATTTGTTGAAGAAGTATATCATGCGTATGCGAGAATGGCGGAAATTGCTCAAACATTAGGACATCCTTGGGAAGAATCACTTGTACTATTTTTAAAAGCTTATGCTCACTCACAAAGAGTAGAGCCGTTATTAAAAATAGCTGATTATTACTTACATAAAAACGATTTCACAAACGATAAACCAGATTATTTTATTGCATATTCATATTTGAATTTAGCGTGTGGTTTAATCTATCCACACAATCAAATTTTATTTATTGATAGAAACGCATATGATTATAAACGTTGGCACATGATGGGTATTTGTGCATATTATGTTAATAGATTTAAAGAAGGAAAAAATGCATGTATTAAAGCTCTTCAGTGTAGAGATGAAAAAATAGATATGGATAACTTACTTTTTTATCTTAGAAAAGACAGAGAACTAATGGAAGGAAAAGGAATGCATACTACACATTTACTTCCAATATCATGTGACATGGGAGAACTTTCTCCGCAAGATCAAGGTATACAACCAAAATTAACAGCGGATCAAGTTCTTAAAAAAGCGTATGCATTATTAAAATAAATTTCTTATTAATTAATAAGAAATGCTCAAACAGGTTTTATTATCACTTCTTTTATGGAAATTAATAATTATTTTCATCTATTTATTATCATTATTATATGCAATGTTTGCATGTCAACCAAGAAAACTAGATTTCTCAGTTATACATCCAGCTTCTATCTAAATGAAGAACACTTCTTTATCTGAAAAATCTTCGGCACCTATAAGTAAATGTTCCATTAAACTATTCAAAAAATTATCACTATGACGGGATATCATTTCTCTTAATGTTTCTTCAAATGAATCTGTTTTTCTTTCACTTGTAACAACATCATCATGTGCATGCTCTAAATTTTCTTTTATATGAGTGCTTTTAACTATCTTAGATGTAGAAATTTCTTTGAATAATTTTGTATTTTTCGCAATTTTAATTTCATCTTTCTCTCCTTTCATAACAACTTTATACATTGTAGAACCATTCTCATTTTTCATAATCTTCTCATGCACTTTTTCTAATGTATCCGGTGTAACATAAATAATTTCTTTCTTTGGTAAATGTAAATCTATATCATCCCAAACACCAGTTTCAACATCATACAAACAAACTGTTTTATCAGCTGCTTCTCCAAATGCGTGTTGCATGCTACTACCTAAATAGTATAAATTATCTTGCACACGTTGTTTATCATGAATATGACCAGAAATGCACATAGGATAGTTGTTTTGCCACTTTTCAACACCTTTTGCGACAATTGGACCCATTTTTGCACCATCTAATAATTGATGAGCTAAAATTAAATCAGCTTCCATCCATTCCATTCCAATAGTATTAAGTGCTTCTATAAATCGTCCATCAGGTACATATGGACACATGACTGCCTTAAATTCATTCACGATTAGGAGTTCAGGTTTATCGATTACTTTTACTGTACTTTTAAGTACATTCATCCAATGACTATCTGTTAAAAATATTGTATTACTAGTTGCATCATGATTTCCAACAAGACAGTATACAGGAACTATTTTTCTACATTCTTCAAAAAATTGTAGAGCAATATTTAACGCAAATGTATTTAACTTTTCATGTGTGTCTAGTACATCTCCCATTACTATACAACATGCAATATCATCACGTGATTTTAATAACGTAGAAATACGTTGTATAAATTGTTTTGATTCAGGTATATTATTAACCTTAAAATGTGGATCTCCTATGATAAGAATCTTGTTCATCTCTTAATAAGAAATTAAGAGAATACTTAAATTTCAATTTTTCTTTGTTCTCAATAATCTAGTAGGTTTTTCAACTACTTCAGGTTCGTCGTCATCAAAATCTTCTTCATCAATTGGTTCTGAAGGTTGTTGTTTGGTTAAAACACGTTTAACAAGATTTTTTGAACTTACAACAACAGTTTCTTTGTTTGTTAATTTTGTATATTGATCTGATAATCCAGCTACAATCATTTTCAAATTAGCATTTTCAATTTCTAATTTTTCTATTCTTGAAAGAATACCAGACATTAATGCATTATCAAACGTAGATTGTTCTTGCGGATCAGAATTTGTTTTTTTTGCTGCTGTCTTTTTCTTTTTACCATTATCATTCTCCTGCGATTCTTGTTCTTCAATAGCCTTATTAATTTCTTCTGGATTATTAATAAATGATTCTAAAGCGGAAACCACTTGTGCTCTGCTTTTACTATAAATGAAACCAGCACGACGTTCATCTGTTTTGCTGTTTTTGACTTTAAGTTGTGGATTATACTTTCCACCTAGTTCTTGAAGTTTATTAAAAACTTTAAAAATATCGCCAAATACAGCAATACTTGCGTCAGAATAATGTTCTATTTTTAATTGAGCAGATGACATTTTATAAACAAAAGAAACATTAATTAAAATTCAATTTAAAAGTCAAACATCGACTTTAAATGAGATTCCCATCGATTATTTAATGTTTTATATCGTTCTTCAGATAATACTTCTTCAAAATCTTCTAAACGTAAATTTATTATTCCATCGCTCGATATACCTATATCATTTATATTTAATAATTTACCATTTCTCATTTCAATGTCATCACTTCTATGTGTTCGAATATTAAAAATTGCGTCGTCAAGAATTTTAAGTGATTTATTAGCTATTGGCCAACTCATATTGAATTCTTTTTTCAATTGAATAACGTAGTGGACTAATAAGTCTTCTTTTAATTTTTTACTTTTGATTTTCTTCCAGTCATTTAATTCAGTAACGTTTAAAAATCCAGCAAACTGTTCGTTTATATTAGCCTGATCTTGATCTATATCAAGTTCTGAATACATGTTAAGTAATTTTTTTAAATTATTTTTAATTTCTTCTACTAGTAATTCTGGTGTATAATCATTATAATTAATAACGTAAATATTTCTTTTCGCATGTATTTGTATCTTAGATGAGTCCACCATTACTTTTTTTGGACATTTATTTCTAGCAATATCGCTTATCACACTTCTCCAATAAGAATCATCTGTATGTTTACTAGCAGTTTCTATTAATGGATAACGTACTTCTCTATCACGTCTAATACGTTCGCGTTTTATTGGCTTTGTATTTTTATAATCTGACATTTTATTAATAAGAAATCAAATTATTAACTTGTTATTAAGTTTTAAATTAAATCAATTTATACTATAAAATGATTTTACTATAATTTCTTTTTAACATATAAAATGTCAACAGAAAAGAAGTATAAGAAAATATATAATATCCAAGATGGAAAAATTATCAAAAAAGACACTAATGACACACTTCCGATAAAAGAAAAGAGATTTAAAAGGAAAATAAAAATCTTTAATAGTGATAAAGACATGACTGAAAGGTATTGTCAAGCGATTTTGAAAAATGGAGATTCTATTGGAGATAAATGTGGAAAAATAACAGGATCATCATCACATTTATGTCCGACACACAAGAAAGAAAAAATAGATGCTAATCTAAGTACTGGAGAAAATACAAAACCTATAACAGACGAAGATATGATAATACTTCCTAATAAATTTAAGAACTTTGTATATCCAGGAACAAAATTTATTCTTGATACAGACAATAAAGTAGTAGCTAAAGAAGGTTTAGATGGTTCATGGCTTCCGTTAACGGGTTCAGATATAAAAGAAATAAAACGTTTACACTTGCGATATAAAATAAAAGACTTTAGATTTAAAGGGGAAACAGCTCCAAAAGATTTGTCAATATTTTAAACATATTACAAACATTACAAAATGTAATGTTTATTTTTTTTCTCTCTATTTTAGAAATGACTGATTATTATACATTCGGAGAAAAATCAAAAATTTCAAAACGCCAAACTGATCCAGTCCAATGCTGCTTAAGTGGAAAAGATGGTTATTTTGCAGCTGAAGTTTGTCCTGAAAATCCATTACGTCGTGATGTATGGTTATGCCCTGCATTTATGGCTCAACGTTGCGCTAGAAATTGGGATAAATATTGTGACATCTACTTAGAAGAAAGAAAAGGTGAAGATTTTACTGGAAAAGCAGCTAACGAATTTATTAGACAAGCAGCTGAAACAAAATTTTGCAGAGTTGACGAAGCTCAAGATGGTTTCTGTTATGAACGTTGCGAAATGTTCAATCCTACCGCAAATTCTTCTGCAAAAGTTTGTAAAACAGAAGGAAACGTTACTTATAGAGAATCTGACAAACTTTATAATCTTGACACTGACTATTCTTCAAGCGGTAAATTAAACTATGCAAGCCCTTTAAAAATTAAAGGTTGTAAAAAAATATGTGATATTTTTAATTTACAAGACTTAACTAACGAAGATAAAGTTCTCAACGAATGTCTTGATAGAGGAGTATGTAGCGATATTTTAACTAATGTTGCAATGAATTTATCTTCTAAAAATGTTCCTGTTCAAAATGAACGTTTAAGAAGTTTCATGAATAAACTCATTCCTAAACCAGGACAACCTGGATATGCAAATTTAGGAGCTTCAGGAGTTATTACAAATACACAAGTAGCTACACCAGCAGTAGATGCTGTTATTCCAACAAACGTAGAAATGACTATGCCTGATGTTGCAAATACAACTGTAGAACCATCAAAAGAACAAACTAATCAAATGATAATGGGACAACCTATTACAGAGTCATTTCGTTATTTAAGAAATTCAAGATCACAAGAAACATCATCAAACGTTATGACTAGATTTTTAATTATTTGCGCTATTGCAGCTTTGTGTTATTATTACAAAACTAAGAAATAACAACGTAAATTGACTTTTATTCAAAATTTTTATAACGTTCAAAAATATATCAAAATGGATTCAGACGGAGACGAAATTGTACTAACCCCAAAAAGAAAAACCTTCAAGCAAAAAAAAGTTGTAGTAACAAAGAAAATAAAGAAAACAGTAAAAATTAATTGTCAAAGAATTAATAGTGCTAAAAATTTACCAAAGCTCAAAGATTTTGCTAACTTGATACAATCATTAACAGAATCTTGGTTTACTTTACAATCACATCTTTATAAAGATTTTGACTTTTACTTTATTGTAAAACTTGATACCCCGCATAGAAAAATTGAGTTCAAAATGAGTGGAGAATTTGATGAAGAAGAATTTGAAGAAATTGAAGAAACGTTAATTAACTGCTTATTCTCTCTTAAATTTATGAATATGAAAGTATCAATAGATTAATTCCTTACATTTGCCATAAGGAATTTAATTAGTATTTAAAGAAAAATGAAAAAAAGACTTTAAGATAAGAAAATAGAAAAAAATGTCACAACCATCTTCAAAAAAAATAGAGCTTTACCTTCGTTCAAAACTTTCAGAAAAATGTACAGATTTAGAAATAGTAACGATGACAACTGATTTATGTAAAATTTTAGAAATAGCAACATCTGCAACTACAAAAAAATCTGATACTAAAGGTTATACGAGAGAACAATGTGAGCTTTGGATTAAAAATCCAAAGAAAAATCCAGTATCTGGAAGAGCTATTGAAGAAGGAAAATCTACATGGAATGAATTAGAAAAAACTGCTAAAAAATTTGGTTTAGAAATTGGTAAACCTTTACCAGCTGTAAAACATGATGAGTCAGAAGACGATGCTTCATCTGAAAATTCGGACGAAGAAGTAGTCAAAAAAACACCTTCTAAGAAAGAACCTAAGGCATCAAAAACTAACAAAAAAAGTAAATTAAAAGAAGCAATTGATCCAAAATCTGAAGTTGCAAGTCATGTCGAAAAACAAAAAGATACAGCGGTAATCCAACAAAACTCTTTTGGTAACTGGGAACACTTCGGAACTGGTTTAGTTTGGGATAAAACATTAGGTTTAGTTAATGGTAAACAATTAAGTAATGGATCAATTGGACCATTAAGCGAAAATGATATTCAGCTTTGTATTTTAAACAAATGGAAATATAAACAAGTTGAATTACAACAAACTACTAAATCAAACGTAGAAGTTTATGATGACGATGATTATGAACCAAATGAAGATTTAGATGATCTTTACAACTAAATTTGATTCTTATCTTTTCTGATAAGAATATATAAAGTTAACCAGAACTTTTTACAAAATCTTTCGTTACATGTTTAAAATGAAAAATTTTGATTTATACTTAGATTATAAAAACAGTACTATACAATACTAAACAATTCTAAAATGTTTGCAATATTAAGTATTAATAAATCTAACGAAAGCTTATTCTCTGTCTCTAACGTTAATAAAAATTGGGACTCGTTCATTCAAAAAGTTTATGATAAAATATCTGATAGAGGTATTGATATTTTATTAGATGATTTGTCTGAAGATATAGTAGAATCTGCAACTGAAATATATTGTAAAAATTTGGAAAAAAAGACTAGAAAAGAACCAACTAGTATGGAGAAAAGTACTAACAATCCATACATGAATTTCTGTTCTAAATTCAGACCAGTATTTTCTTTAGAAAATCCTACCTTAGGTCAAGGAAAAATAACTGAGTTGCTTGGAAAAGCTTGGCAGGCTTTAACTGAAGAAGAAAAAAATTCTTATAAAGTTAAAAAAGAAGTTGATAGTCCAATTGAAGTTGTCTTAAAACCTAAAGATAATAATAATGAACCAAAAGCACAAAAACCAAAACTTCAAAAGAAGTTAGTTGAAATACCAATTGAAAAACAAATTGAAAAGCCAGTTGAGAAACCAATTGAAAAACCAATTGAAAAGCCAGTTGAAAAACCAATTGAAAAACCAATTGAAAAGCCAGTTGAAAAACCAATTGAAAAGCCAATTGAAAAACCAATTGAAAAGCCAGTTGAAAAACCAATTGAAAAGCCAGTTGAAAAAGCAAAGAAAATAGAAGATGACTTTGATTTTGTATCAGAAGAATCACCTGATATAAATGATACAGACAACAAAAAATACTGGTTGTTGTTAACTATGGAACTTAACAATGTAGCGTATAAATTTCATAGAAAAACTAAATTATTATTAACAAAAAATGACAAAGATAAATATGAATTATGTGGAAGATATATTTCACAAAGAGTTATATCAAAAGCAAGCTTAGACGATGATATTTTAATATGGTGTGAAAATGCAGGTATTATCGTAGAATAAATTACTTAACTACAATTGTTAAGTAATACTAACGTAACTTAATTATATCATTTTCATGGAATAATTTTTTTACGATATCAAAATTTTCATCTGTGTACTCAATTTCAATGGAATAGTAACCAAGTATTTTTGGTGTAATTTCTTGATTAAAAAAGTCTTCGTTAGGACCAAGATATTCTTTCATTAAATCAGTAATATCATGTTGTTCTGTTTCGTTTATACTAGTAGCTGATATAAATATAGATTTTAATTTTCTATTTAAGTTATAAATAAATTTCCATGAATGAGTTTCATGTTTTATATTTGATAAATAAAAATATTTTGTTGATATTTTATTGAATGGTGTAACTGAAGAAGTACTATTATACATGTAAAGTATTTTAAATAGTGCAAAAATTGTTAATACATGACTGTAAAAAATATTATTATTCAATCTTTTTTCGTTAAAGAAAATTAAATAATTATTAATAATGTTTAATTGAATAAAATTTGTAATTTTTTCAAAGAATTGTACGGCCCACATGTTTCCATAATTTAAAACAATTTGGTTTTAAATTAAATATAATCAAAGTTCAAAAATCTTAAATCCGAATTTATGAACCAAACCTAAAAATAAAATATTGCTTGAAGTAAAATGAGCAGTTATTATGTAAATATCGACTCTAGATATCGTGACTTAGAACGTTATCCTAATCCTTGCGATTTTGGTATAACTTTTAAACAATCTACAGGTCCAATTCAGGTTGAAGGACGACCATTAAACTGGGAATCATTATATGAAACAGCTTCAATTGATCCTGATTTTTTAGATGCAAATCTTAGATTAACAGGATGTAAATTAGATAATATAAAGATTACAGATAATGCAGTATATTTATCAGGTATAACTCCAGTTTCTGATCCTGAAGCTCCATATATTGATATAATATACGATAATCAAATTATTTATACATTTGAAAAAATTTATGTTAATAGTCCATTTTTGGTAAAGCTTAATAGAAGTAATCTACAATTTGAATGGAGATTATTTGTTGCTCCTGCATCAATAGATGTAAATTATAATAATACAACTCGATCAATTTTTAAATTGACACAAACTAATAAAATATATTTTGCATTTGATTTCGATATGCCAACTGCTACTATTATAGTTCAAAAATCAACAGGATATTATCCACTTTTTTATATTGAAAATCCTGGACCTTTTGACACCAACTCAATTATACCAGAAGTATTAAATACTAGTATTTGTATAACAGCATTTAATTCAGATGCAACACCATCTACTTATCAAGGACGCACATGGGGATTTCATGTATTATCTAGTAATTTTGATCTCATGTCTACTAGAGAACCAGGAGAATTTAATTTTGAGATAGATAATAGCGAAAATATTTATATATCATCAAACGTTAATCCATTTACTACAAATCCTTTATATACTGAAGTATTAGGTATACCGCAATCAAATATTGGTCCACATGGGCATTTTGAATATGAACCAGGAAAATTTATAAGTACAAGTAATAATGTAAATTGGTTTACAAGATATTATTCATCTACATTTGAAAATAATTTTACTGGGCCAGTATATACATTTACAAAATATAGTCAAACAGGATATTTTACAGAACAAGTTTACGGATTTGATCTTCCAGAAGGCTATTGTTTACAAGATGATGTATATGTAAATTTTAATAATGTTTTATATAATTTTGCTGGATTTTATAATACCGATTTTCCATCACAAATTAGTGTATTTTCAGTAGATACATCTGGTTATTTTTTTAATTATATTTTTGATACACAAGAATTATTCACAACAGTTGTATCATTTGATGCTATTGTATCTGGAAATTATATTTATTTATTTGTACGTGATGGCACAAATGCTTTATATGCGTATCGTTTTGATGGTCAAACCATTTCTAAAGTAAGTCAATCAGCAATAAATTCACAAGAAAACGGTGAAAACTTACGCGTATTTGAACTTGATAATTATATAATTATAGTAAGTCCTGATATAAAACTAAATAGTTTTGATAACAAGCAATGTCATGTTGTAAAGTTTGACAAAAACACAGGATCACTTATAGATTATGGTTCATTTGATACAGAGTCTAAAAATCAATATGTTTCAATATTAAAACAAACACAAAATGAAGCATTAGTGTTTTTATCAGGAGAATTATCACCAAATATTCAAATTGTAAAGTTTGAATACACTAATGATTTGGCATTTACTGTACTTAATCCATTAACATGTTTTGCATCAAGTATTCCAGTAGCTAAAAGAATTACAATTGCTAATAACACTCATGACTATTTAGCTGTAGGAGATTTTTATAATACTTCTGTACAATGGTATATCATAGATGATCCTAATAATCCTATTAAGATAGGTGATATATATAAAAATGCAGGAAAATTACGTTTGATAACAGAAAATGGAGAAATGTTATGTACTGAACGCCCAGATCAACAATATGGTTTTACAAATAGAAGATTAGCATTATCACCTTCATTTTTAACTCAAGGTGTGATAAGATCATCTCATTATAATTGGAATAATCAATTTCTTTTGCAGCTAGGAGCAGATCCACTTAGAGTTCAAAAATTTACTGGAACAAATGGAAGTCAATATGGAGCATTAATATCACAGTTTGCTATATTTTTCTTTAAAACAGATGATATTAGAGCAGTTACTATTAATGGTTATAAAGATATTTCTGATATGCCAGTAACTTCTGTAACTGAATTACAAGTTATAACATTGAATAACGTAAATTACATGATATTTAATGATATTTCTAAGATTTACTTTTTTAAATTAATTCAGGTAGGAGACAATATAGTAGATTGTCAACTTATTTTTTCAGAAGAAATTGCTTCAATTCCTGATAAACCTATAGATCTTAACGATTATAACACACAAGCATCTTTAGATTCAATCATTAATATTCTTCCTTATAACTATTATGACGTTCAATATGTATTAATTACAACATATTGTAATTTAGCTTATAGATATAGAATAAATTCAGACGACACCGTTGAACTATTACATTCAAATATATCAATAACCGATAAATTATATTCAAATTCTTCAGTTATAACATATTATCCTAATCTAGATAATTATTTAATGTTTACATTTTCTTCAGATTTAGAAAATCCAACTAGTGAAAATATTGATTCTCAAGCACTTAACGTAATTAATCTAACATCAGAAAATTTAGACTATTTTGATATAGATCAAATATTATTTATAAGCGGACCTAAGTATGATAGTTGTATTCTTTATAAAGATGCAAATAATAATCCTTATATTTTCACATATGCAAATGGTACACCTGGAATTGCAATTTATGATATAACAAATCCGCGTAATATTTCAGTTATAAGCTCAAGATTTAGTCAAGATATTAACAATTTTAATTCTGTTGCTATATTTTTAAATGACGCACTTGATAATAGAATTTATGCATTCGTAAATAGAAACACAAATGATAATATCGCTGATTATATAGAATGTTATGATATAACTGATCCTTATAATCCAGTTAATGTATGGTATGATAGTGTTCAAGTGAACGATAATTTAGGAGCAACGTCATCATGTAAACAGTTATTAGTTACAAATAAGTATAATGGAAGATATTTCTTATTATCATCAAATGATGATTTAACAGGATATATTTATGATGTAACAAATATAGAATTTGCCAAGAAATATCAACATCAAACAAAAGTTTCATCTGACGTTGAATCATTTTATTCATGTGGTTCAAGTTTTATTACAAGAATAAATAGTGATGGTAATACAGTATGGACAAATATATTAAATAGCGAATTTAGCGATACTATAGGAGAATTTATAAATATAAATAATCTTGTAATCGATTCTACAGGACTTAATATTTATGCATGTGCAGGTTTTAAAAAAAGAATTCAAGCAAAGTCAAGTAATACAGTTAACTATGATATTATTCCTTCAAGTGGAATTTATTCGTCAGTAGTCTTAAAATGTAGTTCAATTACAGGAGAATGGACGTTAGCTGTACCTATTGTAGGAGATACTATTGATAGAATTATAAAGATTCATTATGATACTGTAAATGATAGAATTATTTTTTCAGGAGATACTCAATCTAATGTTATGATTATTTATACTCCAATGCAACAATCAGAAACAATACCAATAACACCACAGGTTGTGCTACCAAATAATGTTAATACAATGGGTTTTATTGTGTGTTTATTCATTGATGGATCATTCGCATTTTATAATACAATGTTTTCAATATCAGAAAATGATTCTATGTACATGAGAGACTTGCATGTAGACGAAAATTATGTTTATGTATATGGAGAAACTAATTCAAAAACATTAAAAGTTGGTGGATCAGATCAAATTATTTATAATAATTTAATGGACAACCAAAATGCTATTGTGATTTACAAATTCGGATTGGACGGAATGTTCATAAGCAATGTTAATTGTATATTGCCACAATATTCAAAAGTATCACTAACAGATATCAAAATGTATTCTAAGTTTAATCGTGTTTTTTCTATTATCAATATAATTAATTATGTTCCACAGAATTTTATAGAATTTTATAATACAGATGGAACATTATCCAAAAAATATGCGTTAGAAATTGGAAAACAAGGAATGTATTCATTAGTTGCTGCATATTATTATGACAATTTGAAATCTGATTCATATGGTGTAAAATATTCACGTGTTTTTATGAAAAATTTACCAAATTATTTGGGTCAAACAAATCCAGATTTTAGAAATTATAACTTATATCTTATGGGTAATATAAATGACTCTAACATGAATCAATCGTTTATAGTTAGAAATAACTATTATGAAAATATGGAAGGTTCGTTCTTAGGTTCCACTATAAAATACGTATACGAATTAAATGGAAAAATACCATTAGATAAAATAATTAAAGTTACACAAACTATTAACAATATTGAAGATAGTAAATATTATTGGATTGCAAACTTGTCTCCGAGTCCATTATTATCTATAGGAAAAATAGAAATATCAGGAAACTCAAATGGAATATATATTACGCCATATAGCCCATATGATATATCCCTTACAGTATTTTTACTACTGCAAACAGAAAAAATCGTTCCATTATATAATGGATATGTTAATACAGATGGTAGATATCATTATGATTGTAATTTGAATGAATTATCAGACGTTGGAGAATTTGTATATATTTGTAAGGAAAATATAACTCATTTATATACATTACAATTCTTTCCAGGAAGTATTTTAACTGACGTATACTATTTAATGAATCTTGAAGTTTTAACAATGCCTAATAGACCTATTAAAAATCCTAGCGGTGGAAAAAGTTTAACATTCAATAATATTCCATACATAATGATTGCTATTTGGTCTACCAATTCTGAAGGAAATGTAGATGATCAAATTGTTAACATAAGATATGATAATAATCCATTGAAAGATTCACGTGCATTGTATCAAATTCCTGTTAGTGACATGGGAGAATACTCAAATTTTTATACAATAGGTGGAAGTGGTCCAGCAAAAATTAAATTCGTTTCTAATTTTGACCAATTAAGAATAAGAATGACAGATCATGTAGGAAGAATATTAATGTTCGATTCAAGTCCTTATAAATCGATAGATTCAGAATATACAAGTGGTGTTGTTCCGTTTGATTTAATGAACATAAATTTGAGAATTAGTTTTTCAAAAGTTTAATTTTATCTTACTATTGATAAAATGGAAAACTATAATCTTTATTTATCGTTTGGAATAATGATACTGTCTGCACTTCTCGTTTTAAGACATAATGATGATGAAAAATATGCAATAAAAGTAACAAAAAAAACACCACAAAAGTCAAAACCAGCTAAACGTAATTAAGTCTTTTTTACAGATTACTTAAATTTTATCTTTAAGTAATTAAAATATGAGTGGATATGATCCTTATAGACAGATAAATCATACTAATTTTAGAAACTCATCATATGAAGTTAATTCATATATTCTACCACCTAATTTTTCTACAAATGAAGTAGTATTTGATAGAATAAAAGTTAATAATATAATCGTACTTACTGGAGCTAGTGGGGTTATTGATAATCAAACTCCTTATGGTGCAACTGGACCACAAGGTCAAATTGGTTCACAAGGAAATGTTGGACCACAAGGAAGTCCTGGATTACGTGGAAATACTGGCTCACAAGGTCCAACTGGAGCACAAGGCCCTGCTGGTTTTTCAACAAATACTGGAGCACAAGGACCACAAGGAAATCAAGGACCCACAGGCTCAGTTGGCCCTATAGGTTTTGGATTACGTGGTGCAACTGGTGCAACTGGAAGTACAGGATATACTGGTTATACCGGCCCACAGGGACAAGTAGGACAACAAGGTGTACCTGGACCAGTAGGATCGCAAGGAAATCAAGGCCCACAAGGCCCACAAGGCCCACAAGGTGCTCAAGGAATAAGGGGAATCGACGGAGTTACTGGTTCACAAGGACCACAAGGAATTAGGGGAATTGACGGAGTTACTGGTTCACAGGGACCAATAGGCCCACAAGGAAATCAAGGAAGAGCAGGTGCACAAGGACCACAAGGAGAAATTGGACCACAGGGAATTCAAGGTCCAACAGGATCAGCAGGTGGATTAATTAATGTAACACAGTTAATAAACAATATTTCAGCTGGAAGCACATTAACAAATACCACAATAACACCATGGAGAACAACGTATAATTCATTAGGCGGAACTTTAGTTTGTAATTTAAGTTTTAGTGGATTTTCTACAACTGTAGGATTATATAATTTCCAATTTTTAGTTGACAGTATAGTATTTGCAACATCATCTTTTTATTTTAATTCAACAAATACTCATCATACTATACCTTGTATGTTTAATATTGGAACATTATCATCAGGTGCGCATACATTTGATATAAAAATACCAAATGGAGCATATGTAGATGGAAGTGATTTTGCTCATTTAACAGTTACAGAATATATTGGAGCAAATACTATAGGTTTAACAGGATCAACAGGACCAACTCAATGGCAAACACAATCTGTTGGAAAAATTTATTATACAGGAACAAATGTCGGAATAGGTACAGGAGCTCCGCAAAATGCACTTGATGTTGTAGGTAATATGAAAGTTACAGGAAATATTATTCAACCAACATTATTAAGCTGGATGGAATCAAGTTTTTCTCAAACCGTAAGTACAACAACATACTCATTAGACTGCAACACAGGAAATAATTTCATACTAACTTTAACAACAAACTCTACTCTAAGTTTTATAAATCCACCAACTACTGGAAAAGTGTTTGGTTTAAATTTAATAATTGTACAAGATGCTACTGGAAATAGAACAATAACATGGCCTGCAAGTGTAAGTTGGGGAAGTGTAGGTGCTCCAACGTTAAGTACAGCTGCAAATAGTATAGATATTATTTCTTTTGTAACATATAATGGTGGTACAAAATACTTGGGATTTTTATCAGGAAAAGGCTTCTAAAATGAAAATTAACGTTGATTTTAAAACAATATAAAAATCATGGACTATAAAAAGACAATAATAAACGAACTTTCAGTTCTTCACAAAAAAGAAGTTGCAAATAAACAGCCTTTTAAAGCAAAAGCTTACATGACTGTTATAACTAATTTAAAAAAAATAGATCACCCAATTTATTCTTTTGATGATTTAAAAGATGTTAAAGGAATAGGTGAAAAAATAAAGGAAAAAATAGCAGAAATTTTTTCAACTGGAGTATGTCAAGCAGCTCAAAAAGCAAGAGACGATAAAGAATTATCCAGTGAAAATATATTTACTGGAATATATGGGATAGGTCCAGTAAAAGCAAAAGAATTAGTTGAAATACATAAGTTATATACTATTGAAGATTTGCGAAAAAAAGTAAAAACAGATAATGAAATATTGAATGATAAACAAATGATAGGACTCAGTTATTATGAAGATCTTAAAAAAAGAATACCACGTAGTGAAATGAATATTCATAATACGATGATTCAAACAATCGCTAAAAAATTCAAAGGGCTAACAGCAATTATTGTTGGTTCTTACAGACGTGGATCATCTGATAGTGGCGATATAGATATTTTATTAACTACAAGTGATGATAGAAATATTTTATCGCATTTTGTAAATGAACTAATAGCAATAGATTATATATTAGAAACATTGGCTGAAGGAACCAAAAAGTTCATGGGAATATGTAGAATAAATGGTCAAGATACATGTTCTCGTAGAATCGATATTCTCTTTACACCACGTGAAGAATATCCATGGGCATTATTATATTTTACTGGTTCTCAAGAATTAAATGTGCAAATGAGATCAAGAGCATTAGAACTTGGATACTCAATAAACGAACATCGTGCTATACCTGTAGATCATGACGAACTTCCGCCAATAATGGAAGATGAAAAAGATATATTTGATTTTCTAGGAATGAAATACTTAAAACCTGAAGATAGAAATTTATAAACTTTACAATTAGGTAAAGTTTAAATTTTTTCTAATTTCGTTTGATATTTAAAACAATTGACCGTAAATACTGATAGTTCTGATAACTCTACATCACTTTCTATAAAAATATCAATACATTGTACTTTATCAGTTTTTTCAACACTGAATCCAAATGAATTTCTTTGTTGTCGAACATCTGTGCATGTTTTTTTCTGTAAAGGAAGATCAAAAAAATTCCCACTTATATATAAACGACCTGTTGATTTTTTAGCATAACGTTGTTTACATATAAAACCAAGCATTGAACTCAATATATTAATTTGTTCACGTACTATTGGATACTTAATTATTGAAATATCCCATGTATTAGAATGCTTATAAATCAAGCCAAAATGATCTATCATACCAGATAAAAAATGACGTTTTTGTTCAATTGAACTTCCGTATATTAAATCAGGCGGTATTTCTAAAAAGCTTGAATCTTTAGCAAAATAGTTTTTTAACAATTGTTGAACGATTATTGATTTGCATGACAAATAAGAATTTTTACGTAGTAAACAAAGTGAACCAAATTCGTAAAATTCTTCTAACGTTAGATCATGTGTAACAAATGTATTAATTACGTTTGGTTTAAATAGTTTAAAACGTTCTATTTGAAAATCGCGCATTTCTGATAGTTCAACAGCACTAGTGTTACTAATTTCTCCAGATCTTATTTCTTTATATCCATTACATTTACATTCTATAGAGTCTTTTTTAGTCAAAGTGAATGTACTTCCATCTTTTGAAACAAGGTCAAAACAATCATGTGTTGATGCATCAAAGTTCTTTATTAAAAAACGATCTAAATCTGTAAATATCTTATGTTGTCTAGTTAATTCATAAGCTTTAACAAAACCTTTATCGGTTAAAATAATATTATTTTTATAGACAGAGAATTTATATAACATTTTATAAATAAAGGAATAATTATTAATAACTCAATTTATTTTTTTCTATTTGGTTAATAAATGAGCTGCAGTTTCGAAGATTTATTAGGTTCTTCGTCAGCTAACGTAATTGTTATGGAAGAATCAATAGAACGCCAAGAACCTAAAACAACAAAAGTTTCTGATATAGAAAGAAGAGTAAAATCATCTGAGATTTTATCTCAGATCCGAGATAATTCATTTCATATTGATCAAAATAAAAAATGGTTAATTTCAGTATTTTTAGCATTTATTGTCATGCTTATATGTAGTAGTTATACTGTAAAATTATTGGATAATATATTATTACAATATAGTGTGGATATTTTTAATGTTCCACAAAATGAATTCATAATGAACATTGTTCAATTTTTTATAGTACTTGCTTTAACAAGACTAATTTTAGAATATTCTAGTTAATATAACTTGAAACGTTTTGTTTTTTTACATTTGTGTATGAAAACGTACTTATTTCAATCGGACGTATCTTTCCATGTTCCAGTATTTTTCTACATTTCAAACTTGTTAATTTTGCTGTATGAAGTTTAGAACCTACAAGTTCATAATCATCTGTGCATTCTAACGTAAATGTATTGCTGTCTACCTTTCTTTTCATTTATTTTAACTATTAAAATCAAATGCTTAAATTTTTTTATAAATATAAATATAAATGGACTCAAATTCGTGTAAACGAATAGTTTTTATTTTTGGAGTCATTGTCATAATTATATTATTCCTTTGTAAAAAAAAGGAAAAGTATGCTGACATTGTTCCAACAATAATCAGTAGCATGGAATTTGCTACTACTACGGACATTGTTCCATGTGTTAATGACAACATGAGACTTGATTCATGTGTTGGATTGAGAATCGCTAAAAAAGGATGGATGCCACTTGGATGGAAAGTTACTACAATTAATAAATGTGTCAATAGTGTTAATACAAGTTCAACTACATTCAATAAGTCTGGTAATTTATTTATTGAATCAGCAAATGAATCGGCTGGATTAGGTGGAATAATTAATGAATACGCAGCCCTAAAATCAACAATACTAAGACTAACTAATGAATTATCTCTTTTGAATAAAGCAGACGTGGCTTCTTATAAAACATGTGTATCACAATATAATAATTCACCAAGTAATACTCAAGCAGAAATTGATGCTACTAAAAAGAAGATTGATGCTTGTAAAAAACCTAAATCAGCCGAAATTGTTACTAAACAAGCTCAGTTAGAACAAGCAAAAAAAGACATATTGGCATTAGATATAGTTAAATCATTTTTACAAGATTCAACAACAGATGTTGGTCTAGAAACAGTTGCTGCAGCATTACGTGGAAAAGCTGACATGATTGCTTATAATCCAAAATCAAAATACGTATTGTATGCTAGACAAGATGATCCTTTCTTCACAATTGATGACTCAGAACTTGATCCAATTACTGATAAACCAAAAAATGGAATGTTTAATGAAGAGTGGAATGTATATATATTTAATAACAAATGTGCTTATACAAGTGGAAATTATAAAACTCCATCAATCATTCAAGAATACGGTAAACCACCTGTATTAACAGATTACGATCAACCATTTTTTGAAAAGAAATCAGACTGGATGTTATATAATCTTAGATTAATGACTCCAGTAGATGTGATTGGAATCGATAAAAATGAAGCGAAAGACATTTCTCCTGACTTAAATTGGTGGATGTCAAACCTTAAAAATGATCCTAATGTTGATGTATTTTGTTTTAAAGGTCCAAATGGTCCTGCATATGTTGGATCTTTAAGAGATGAAGGAATCAACATGTTAAATGGTTATCCTAGACAAGAATTCAATTGTTATGCAAAAGTTAAAAATACTGAATACAAACCAATCCAATTACCATCATATGAAGATGGAAAATGGTTTCTTGCAGGAAATAGAAATATTATACCACGATCAATTAGAAAAATGATTACAGCTGAAGAAGCGTTTGGTCCACAGGCAAATATTTATAACAATAATCAAAAAATCACATTATTTGATACTGAACCTTCTGAAGAAGATATTACAAGAATAACTGGAATAAAACAGGAAATAGAAAATCAAACAAAAATTCTAAAAGCTTATACAACTCAAAAATCAACTATTGATTCGCAAATCGATAAATTAAAAAATATAGAAAATTATGGTTACGAACAAGAAATATTAAATATAACAAACGACTATAATACAAAAAAATCACAGGCAAAACAGTCATGTGTCTCTTCTTATGGATGGAGATATGAAGAAGCTTGGATGAATACTGGAAGAGATCCATGTGAAGGATCTGATAGCTCAGTACAGATTGATCAAGCAAAGATTGATTCATTAAACGATAAAATAACTCAAAATAATTCAAAAATTACTGAACTGCAAGCTAAAATTGAACCAATACAGCAAAGTATAAATTTATATACAACTATTATTACTGATTTGAATAATAAATTATCAAGTGGTTCTGGTTCTGGTTCAATCTTAAGGGGATCGGAACAAAGAAAATTATTTCAACCTATAAGTAATAGTAGAAAATTTAAGGTTTCATTCAAAGATTGGTTTGATTGGGCAAGAAATAATGGATATGACATGGTTAATATAATAACTAATGAGTTTGCAGAGCCTGCTGAAAAAGCATCAAGTATATTTGTTGGTAAATTATCTGAACTTAACATGATTGATAAAGGCGATGGCAATTATTATACTCCAATGACAACTATTGGTGAAACAAATTGGTATGGTAATTTATATTCAGGATATGCGTTCAGAGTAAACGCAGATGGAAATGTTGAATGTGCATCTGATGATGGAACTACATGTTCTGATATAGGTGGAGTTAATTCAGTAATGGCTGGAGATGATACAGGATCATTAACAAATACAACTGTTAATGATTGGAATAAGATTATGGGAAAAGCAATACCTAATAAAACTTGGAAAAAAAACTTAGATAATAATGGTGAACCTACTAAATTTGAATATATAAATTTCGGAACAAATAATAACGGAGAACCGATAGCAAAAGGTGTTAATTGCAGAGATAATAATCCAGCTAGTTATAGACAAAAAATAGTAGCGATAGGAACAGAGTGGCATTTGTGGGGAAAGTCTGCTGATGGGGGAAATGAATTGAATAATGGATGGACTCATTGGGGTCATGGAGATGTAGTAGATGTTATTTGGGGAAATTATAGTAGAAGATGGATAGCAGTTGGTACAAATTTTGCCATTTATATGAAATGGGATAGAAATATGAACGACGGATGGACTAAAGTTACAGGAGATAACTATGCTAAATATATTACTGAATTATTTAACGGAAAATATCTAGTAATTAATTTTAATAACGAAGTAGTTTGTGGTGAAAAATTAGATTCATTGCGTAAAACAAAATATGTAGGTGCACTTCCTATAGCAGTTATGCAAGATAATAGTGGTAAATTATACGTTTTAAATAAACAACGAGAATTATGGGTTGCAACTGATATAGATGGTACATGGAACAAATATTTAACAATTAAGACAGACCTGAATTCAATAGCTCAATTAGCAAGTGGAAGATTTGTTGGTTCGGATACGCAATTACGTTTGGTATATACTGATGATTTAAATGGATCATGGACTGTTACACAAAATAGTTGTTGTATAAGAAAAGTCACCACAATACCAGCAAATAATAATCAAAATCCAATTAATCAAGTTATGTGTGATGTAAGTGAAGATGCATTACGTGCTAAAGTAGATGATATGTTGTTAGCTAATTCTGTTGGATTATATATATTACAAAAGGATTTATCCAAAAAAATTAATAACACTCAAATTATAAACAAAGGTGATAAGAATTATTGCGTTGGAAGTTATATGAACACAGATAAATATGCGGAATGTCAGGGATTGGTTATTAAACACGGAATTATTCCAAATGGCGATCCAGATAGTAGTGCTGCATGGGGTACAGCTGGAGGTGCTGAAAAAGTTAGATATTCTGAATTAGATTGTTCAAGAATATTAAGTACAGCAAAAAATAAACCATGTAATTATTCTCCAGAAACTAAGCTAAGAGGAGATAAGGATGGTTATATTTACAATCTAGACGGAAGACCATTAGCTGATTCAGGAGGTAAAGCAGGAGAAACAGTAAATGCAAAATATGAAGAAAGAGTATATGACGATGGAAGAGAAGTAAAAGAAAAATGGATTTTAGACGATAAAGGAAGAATACATACTGCGTTTGATGTATTACGTTGTTTAGAAAAACCAGATGATCCAGAAAGCGAAGTTAATGTTCAAATAAGTGGATGTAAACCAAATAAACCAAATCAAGAATGGAAAACAGTTGAAAATTTTGCATTTTCAAGAAAACCAGATATTGAACGTGAAATGGGAAATTGGTTTAGATATGTTCCTGGTGGTGATTCAATTCCGCCAAATCATTGTATGACATGGATTTCTCCAAAAGAAACAGGTCTTCCATTTTATAATGTCCTTTATTGGAATAATGTAGTTGGTCTTGACGGAAGTTATTTATTAGGAGATGGAGGAATCCCAACACATTCATTACAACAATTTCAAGCGTATGCAAATATTAAAGGATATGATTTTATAGTATATCCAATTGATCCTAGTGGACAGCCTGTTAGTAACTATTGGATAGCTGGTTTTGGTCATTTAGAAGAGCTTGGCGATGGAGCAAAATGCAAAGATTTTAATGAAGATGATTGGCCAGGATGGAGCTATCAAAAAGGATTTAGTTGGAGTGGTTTTGGAAATCCAAAAAGTTGGAGTACATTTATATATAAGCCTGCGATGAATGTTGACGCAATTACAATAAGACCACAAGCTGATCATGCAAAATGTTTGACTGCACCTGGTACATGGGGAGGTCCTTATACAATACAAAACTGTGATGGTAATGAAATGCAAAATTTTTATAATAAAGACAATAAATACATAATTGATAAAAATGGATGGACCTTACATCCAAATAATGGAAGATATGGTAGAGGTGAAAGAATGTTTGCATATCCACCTGATGAAAAAAACTTATTCGTTTATGATAAAAAACATAGAATAAGAATGCCAAAAGAAATGAATTTTTGCATGGATTGGAATCGTGGCGATAATTTTATGAATATATTTTATTGTCATGAAGGTGATAATCAGAAATGGGATTTTTTTAACACTGCTGAAACAATAGCATTACAAAAACCAAAAATTCAGACACAAATTTCAAAATTACAAGAAAAAATAAATGATGCTAATTCTAGATTAGCAAAAGTTGATGCAGATATATCTAAAAATAATGAATCAATAAATCGACCTTATTGTGGAGATGAATCATGTTATTTTGCTTCTTACAATAGCGGATTAATTAGTCAATATTGGGAAAATAGTGAAAAATTAACAAAAGATAGAAATAGAATCATTGATGAAATTAATAGTTATAAGAATACAGTAGAAAAAACAAATAAAATATTAGAAACCATACCTTCAACAAATATATCTGCTGGTAATTTAAGAAATTTATTTTGTACTGCTGGATTAAGAGCTTTTGGAGCAAAACCTAAAAATATTGGTAATATGAAACAAAAATATATTGATGAACTATGGGATATTTATGACTGCGATACAACCCCTGATTTTAATAACGGTCTTACTACTACAAATATGTGTAATGAAATCATCTCGTCATTTAGTATAAAAGGAACTACTAATGGTGGTCGAAAGATAATAAGCGATTGGGGTAGTACACCGCAAATATATAAAGATTTATGGAATGATTTAGGTTGTGGAAATTTTGGTGATGTAAGTTTTTCAGGAAATGCATGTAATGTATATAAAGACAATCAAAAAGTTAGTCAAAATTGTTTTCAGTCATTATGGAATGAAGCAGGTTGTCAAACAAATGCACCGTGGGGAGATTGGCATAAGTCTCAACCTAAAGTAACATTACGTCAAAATGCAAAAGACGTATATGCTTCTGCAAACTCTGACAACGTAGAATTATGTTGGGGTGGGGCAGAAAATAATTGGAGAAAATGGACAAGCAATATAAGTTGGAATTGGCCAGGTGAAGGTGGAATTCATCATGCAAATTGGTGGACAGGCGGAATATGGGATTGGATGATCAAAAATGCAAATAACTTGAACTTATATCCATTTAAGATAGTTCCTGCTTCTTATTTAAATGAGAAAGGTTGGTTAGGTCAACGTACATGGGTTTGGACTGATTCAGGTTGGTTAGGAATGTGGCAAATACTTATTCCACAAGAATCGAAATGGGCTGCAGTTGGTGATTTATTTGTTGGAGCTGACTATGGGGATTTAACAAAAATACCAGTACTTTTAGTAAGAAATGCAGAGCCTTACTCTTATCCAATTCGACAAGGTAATTTAAGTTGGATATCAGATTCATATAAGTGTAGTAATCCAGATCAAGTTGGTTGGTTTGATATATGGAATAATGAGAATTTAGGACCAAATAATCAATATGCAAATATGGGAATGTGGTTTAGTCGTTGGAATAAAGGAACAGATCCAATGGCTGAACGTGGAAATAACAAAGCATGCGCAGCTGTTAATAAAAAATTTTTAAATAGAATTTGTGGTGGAGATAGCGATGGTACGAGACATTTTAGAATTGGAGAAGAACATTCTGGTTGTGGTAATGATCATTTCTTTTATTATACATCTCCTTATTTTACAGCAAGTGTTAACTCTAGTGCAGTTGGTTGGAGAAAACCACATACACCTTACTGGGATATTAAATTAGAAAATTATAGTCCGCCACCAATGAATATGCCAGAATTAAATTTACCAAAAAATCAAGTTCAATTTATTAGACTTATACAGCCAAATGCACAATGTTTGAATATTGCTGAAATTAGAGTATTTAATCAAAGTGGTCAAAATATTGCACTTAATAAATCTACAACAATCCTAAAACAATATAACGAACTTGCTGGAAAAAATGTAGTTGACGATAATATTAATACTATTGGTCATTCGCAATGCGATGCTGGAAACTATATAGATATAAATTTGGGTAATAATATTATTATCACAAGAATTGAGATAGTGAATCGTCAAGATTGTTGTCAAGAACGTATAATAGGATCAAAGCTTCAGCTATTTAATTCAAATCAGTATGTTAATTTAAAGCCTGCAATGGAAATAGGAATTGGCGATAAGTCTAAAATGTATAAATTTGTAGTAGATGGAAATGGTATACGTGAAGAAAAATGCAGTCAGTGGGAATCATGGAAATCTTTTGATGCAAATGGAAATTGTTATACAGAATGTAGTAAAATTCCAATAGAAACAAATACATGTATAGATTATAATACATGGCCACGTAGAGAATATACAGAAAGTGGACAAGGAGTTGATCCAAACTGTCCTAATTATAAGGATGATTGTGTAAGATGTGGTCAATATATTTGTCAAAATAATTATGGAGATTTTTATTGAGATTTTATTAAATTTCTTTTCTTTGATTAAAAGAAATGTGCGAATCATTGTTAATTGCTTCAATTATTGTATTACTATTTTGCTGTATTCGTCGTGAGTATTTTGATGATTTAGGTATCGTTGGAGATAAACATAATCCTTACGTTTATTCACCAGGAGATTTTAAACATATTGCGAGAACAACAGAAGAACGTCAAACAACAGCTATTGACGAATCTGTTATTCCAGCATTTGCAGATCCAATGTATATACCAAAAGAAAATAACTCAGAAACATGGGCAACAATAGTAAGTCCAGACTGTATGAAAATATTGCGTGAAGGAAACATGCATAGTGGTTCATTTGGAGAATTAGTAGATTGTTTACAACATAATTATGAAAAAGTTTCAGTTAATAATTTGAACGTCTAATCTTGGATATCATAATACTGAGAGTCGTAATGATTTGATTCTACTTTTACTTGAGTTTTTTCTTTAGGTTCTTCATGTTCAGATTCTTTGATGTTATCTTTTGAAGAAAGTTCAGAATCGTTCTCATCTAAGAACTGCATGATGAGATCTTGATGTTCAAAAATAGTTAACCATTGATTTTTGTAAAGAGTTACTGGAAAACGAGCGTTAATGCCATAAATACTTAACGCACCTTTAGGGCTAACTTTTAGTCTAATTTGTTTTTTTTCTGAGATAGATTTTGGCATTTTACTAAAAAGAATAAATCTTTAGTTTCTAATTTTTTATTTTGTTAATAATAAAGATGAAAATAGAAACTTATCCTGTTAAAAAAGTCACATCACAAGACTTTAATTTAGATGATTTTAGTCTTAAAAATATGAAAGGAAAAGTCGTCATATTATGGTTTTCTCCATCATGTGGTCACTGTATTAGATTTCATCCTAACTTTAATCAAGCAGCTAAAGACTGTGAAGGAGAGGTTGATGTGCAATTTTGCGAAATAGACATGTCAGATCCAGCAAATATGGTTGATTTAGATAAAATTGATGATAAAATTTTAGACAAAACTGAATTCAATAAAGCAAATGTTAAAAAAGTCCATATTTCTCAAATATTAGATAAAAACTGCGTTAAAGCAAAATTTAGAGTTAATGGATGGCCTACAGTTGTATCGTTTTTAGATGGAAAATACTTCAGTTCATATGGTCCGTCAGATAAAGAATATAGATCTGTAGAAGACGTTATAAACTATGCAAGCACAATTGGAACAAGTGATATACATATGGTTTCTGACAATGATATCTAAATTCTTATTTTATGAATAAGAATTAAACCGTGGTTTAAAATAACGCAAGCATAAAGTATAATTATGTCATCAGATGAAATCTCTCGTTTAAAAGCTGAAATTAAATCCTTACACTATGTAAATCGACGTTTGGAAAAAGAAAATAAAAAATTACAGTATAAATCAGTATTATATGACAGAATATCTAAACGTACGATAATAATAAGGAATAGAATAAAGTTTATAATAGCATTTTCACGTTTTATTGGTATAAATTTTAATGTTTGGGGGATATTTATTCAAAAAATGTTTGAGTTAATGATACATGGGGATTGTTTGAATGATTCATGTATAGCAGATGTAGAGCATACAAAATTACATATTTCTCTTGAAGCATTTGGTGCTCCTTTTGAAAGTTCGTATAGACAATACAAGTCATTAATTGAACGTTTTGAAAAGCATTGTATAATTACTAAAAGTGGTACTGATGTTCAACCACAATTTTCTAATTATAAATTAAAAACGTTCAAATATTTTAATCTTGGAATGCCAACTGAATATTGTGTAGTTGAGTTTTTTTCTAAAGATTTGCAAGATACGTTACAAGTGTCTTTAAGTCCTAGACAATGCATGAACATATGTTATTTGAATGGGATGATGATATCTATGAATAATAGCGGAATATTATCTGGATTTATGGGTAAAAATTTTTGGGATTATTTAGAATCAATAATATTTAAGGAGACATATTTCAATAATTCTCTGAAAGATATTCAAGATATGGCATATCCACTAGGAAAATGTGTTACATTTGATGTAAAAAAATATTCATTAATACAGTTATATGAATCTGTTTATCCTTATCTCATTAAATGTATGGAATCTGGATATAGAATAGTAGAAAATCATCCACATGTAATAATTGAAGTGAATGAAGACTGTTTATATACTGCATGTAAAGCACCATATCCTTGTTTTATTTTAAAATGTGGTCATAAAATATCATTCATGGCATACTATGGAATAATAAATAATAAACAGGAATCAAGTGAAAGAATGTCATGTCCAATGTGTAGAAAAGATTTACTAGTAGACTTTTATAAGACAACTCCAACAAATATTAATGTAATGATTCCAAATATAGAAAAGTATCTAACAACGGATGATTTAACATTTAGATATTCAAGTGGAACACGATTTATTTCTGGAGAATCATTGCAGATGTTATAGTTTAACCTGTTCATATAAAATAGTTACAACCTTGGAATCTTTTTTTCTAAGGCAACCATTCTTTAGAACATATTCTAAGTCTTCGACAAGAAATGGATGTACGCTTGCGTCGTCAAATAATAACCAGTTATTGTACTTGACAATTGAAATATAGTGTCCACTAGTAGGTGTACTTCCAATATGAACAATTAAACCAACGACTTGAAATAGATAACCATCAAGTTTAAAGGTTGGAGTTATAATGAAAGGTAAAGTACTTTCTAAATCAATCATGTTTTTATCAAGTATCATATTATATGTCATATTGATAAATAAATAATTATTGTTTTTGAAAGAATAATTAGTTGTTTTCTCATGTAATGTATTTTTATCACATTTATCACATTTTACTTCTACAGTTTCTTTTGTATTAAATGATTCTGCATTGATAATATCTTTATATTTAAACATTGAAGCATTTAAATTTATAGCTGGTATACAATCGGTATTTGTAATTCTAATAACTGAATTGTCATGTTCTAAGCATTTTAGAGAGCTAGATGATTTAATAAAATATTTAGATCCAATTGATGATTCGCATGATTTTTTATCTTTATGTAATTTTGATAATAAAAAAGTTAAATAATTATTAGTATCTTCTTGAGTAAATGGAGCTATTTTTGACCAATTAACAAAAGCAGTATAGTAGAAGTTATATTCTTTGTTAAACTGTAAAAAGTCCATATCTTTATAATTAGATCTTACTAATAATTGATTAGTACTAGCTGCAAAACAAGTGTTTCCTTTTTGTGGAAAACCAAGTTGCAAATCGACTTGTACGTCAGGATTATTTTTTGAAGCTAAACGTTCGATATAATTAATATACTGATCAACAAAAGATGCTTGATCTTCGTACTTTTGTAAGATTGGTTTTAATTTTTCTTCCATAATGATTTTGTTTACTTGTTCTGCGTAATTTTTTTTAGATTGTTCTAAAGAGAAATCAAGGCGTTGAATCGTATTTTCGTTAAATTGTATAGTTTGCATGATTTGTTGTTGTTCCATTTTCTTTTGCCATAAATCACGTTGTAATTTAGGATTATAAAAATGAGTAGGATGAAGAGCTTGACCAAATGAGTTCATGGTATTTTTGACTTCTAATAAGCTAATGGTTGCGTTAGTTGATAGTAATAATCCATTTTGTAGAAGTATAAAAATTTTATTAGTATATTTATACAAATTAGTTAAGAATACTTCAATAGTGTACGCAGCTTTAATGAAGTTCATTTTAATTTTTCCGAATGGAATTTTATTTGATAGCCATTTACATGCTTCTTTAATTCTAAGAAGTTCGTATGCACGTTTTAAAATATGACGTAAAACAACTTGAAGTGTGTGATTAATTGTTTGCGGAGTTAAACATGGATATTTAGGTACTGGACCTACTTTGTTCTGTGGTAAACATGAACCATTAATATTAGTAGCACAAACTTGATACAATTGACGTTCTAAGCATTTTCTGTTTTCTTCAATATTTTGTATAAATTTATCGTCTAATTCATCGTATTTTTGAGAACATAATTTTATAATATTAAGACTATTAATGTCATGTGCACCAGGACAGTTAGATGCTTTAAAAAATGTTATACGATCTCTAATTTGTGATGGAGATATGGTACCATCTGAATCGCATTTATCGGTATAAGGACCTAAAATAAGATAACGAAATTGATCGTCAATTTCTGGTTTTAACTTTAAATTCAGAGTTAATGCCATTTATTAAATTAATAGAAAATAAATTTAAATCAACATAAACCAGCACTACAAGAGTCTCTTTGTTGTGACATCATTTGTCCACATACTTTTCCACAATATAAGTTTCTTGGACCATAAGCCATATCACATAGTTCTCTACAAATTTCAGGATATAGTCCTGCTCCTGAGTTGCTTAAACAATCTTTGATTGGGTTTCCGCTTGATAAGCAGTTAGTGTATGAGTTTTTAACTTCATCCATAGTTGGAATAACAGGTTCTGTTCTAACTATTTTTGTTGCGATTTCTATGAATCTAAAGCTTTCAGGTTGTTTGTATAAACAATAAGCTAAAATAACGAAAGTTAATAGGAGTAAATAAGTCATTTTAATATAATCAAAGAAATTACTTTACAATATTGTAAAGTAAAAATAAGATTATCCTAGATAATCGCCTTTTATTGAACCTATAACGATAAATTTACTGTTTGTATACTTAATACCAATTATTTTAATTTTGACATCAAAATTTTTTTCTAGTGAATAAGACTTATCTTGTGTAGTAAACGTTTTTGTAACGTTATTAAAATATAAATCATTTGGAATTTGAGCTTGACCAACGTAGATTGAATATGGTCCATATTGAGCAAAAAACCCAGTTTGCATTACGTCAGTAACACGTGCTGTGATTATTTCGTCTTTTTCTATTTTAATGCATTTGCTATTAAATCTAACTGGAAATTCAAGATAACCATTTGCGTTTGTTATGAGTGCTTTTGTGGCTACAGATACATCTGAAATATCTAAGGTGAATCCGAAATTTTCAGACATTGTGTTATTATATTCTTTTTTGAGTTGTTCTTGAATATTAAAAGTAACATTTCCATTTAAGAAACGAGGATGAAGACATATTGTTTCGGTTCTTATAATATCAACAAACATACTTTTGATTCTTAGAAAAAAGGTGAAAATATCAATTTTAAATTTTGTTAGGTATCTTTAAATGTCATCTATTATTCTAGATCCAAAAACAAACAAAACTTACGTTGGCGAAATTAATACTCCCCACAAACGTGATTTAATCGTAGGAAATGTGGTTCAAGTTGATATTAAACGTAAAGAATCTGTAAATACATTAGACGTACAGGATAAACCTTCTAATGAAAAAGTTGAAAAAGCGGAAGAATGTGAATCACTTTGTAAAGACTTTTGATTTCCATAAAGTTGTGTTGCAAAAAGAATATTCATTTTTTACGTCACTATGATGAATTTGTTTCCACCATTTATATGATTGAATTTTCTTAAGAAGAGTACATGAACCATCTAATTCAAACGTTGATTTTTTAAAATATTTACAATTAAGGCAAGATTTTGCTACCTGCATTCTTTATTATTATAAAGAGTTTTCTTTAAATTTGAGTCTACGAAAAAAGTCGTAATTTTTTCCACCAGCAACGAAACTATAACCTTTGCAGTAAGGTTTTCCGTATAGATATGGATCAAATAATGCAAATTTTGTACAGTATCCATGTTCTTTTATTGTTGTTTGTGAAAAATACTTGCACATGAAGCAGTCGCTTTTTTTAATACCTTGTTCAAGAGTATAAATTATACTATTCATTTGAATAAATGTTAATTTTATCCTTAAACTAAAATTAAACGGTATAAGTAGAAAATAAAATCTTTCATAATAATAAATGGATCCAAGTTGTTCAATAAATCCTTTGGGAAATTTGAATAGAGAATTTCTGAATCAAAATAGCAGAGTCTCTGATGTTCAAGGAGAAAATAGAGTCGCATTTGATAACAGACGTATACAGCTAAATAGTGATAATATTAATGCACAATTTTATGATAATCGTCCACAACAAACATTTTATACACAATCATGGGAAAATTTAAATCAAGCGAATAGATTATTTTTACCAAATGAACAAAATCAAATGATTAATGCTCAATTGTTGAACTCGTTTAATAGAGCGAATGAGATTGCAAGTTTTGAAGAAGCATTTAATACTAGACAAGCTATTGATGACTGGTCTCAAGATTTTAAACAACAAGAAACTCAGCAACCACAACGTCAACCACAACGTCAACCACAACGTCAACCACAACGTCAACCACAACGTCAGCAATCACAACGTCAACGAGATAATTCTTTGTGGGATACAATGTCTAATATACCAATGAATAGAATGAATCCATTCATGTTTAATCCGCAACAAGAAATGGAATTTCAAAATTACATGATGCAAAGACAACAAGTACAACAACAAGTACAACAACACGTACAATCTCCGCATGTACAAAATATTACAACTGAAAAAGCAAAAATAGTTCAGAATAATGATGCAATGAATCGTTTAGATGAAACAAGTGAATTCGTTAATTCTATTTTTGAAGGAGTTGGCTTGCAAGAATTAAAATTATCAATTAATAAAGAAGATGCTGGTAATTTTGAAAAAATGATCATGATGGAAACTAATAATTTAACAAATGATGATACGTTAATTTATATGAATAAGATAGTTGATAAATTAGAAACTGCTTATCAAGAAATGAATGCATTTAAAGATTATGAAGAAGGAGTAGTTGGATTAAATATTATAAATAAAGCACAAGAGACAGTTACTAATTTAATACAAAAACGTATTGATATATTTCAAAAAGCAAATGTCGAAAAAGTAATGAAACAACAATTGGAAGAACAAAAGAAAATGCAATTAGAAGAACAATCAAGATTAGTTAAGTTAGAAGCAGAACGCGTTGAACGTGAACGTATTGAAATGGGACAAAAAATTGCACTTGCACGTCAAGAATTAGAATCAATAAATTTAGATAATGCACAAGAAATAATGGAATTTATGACAGAAAGTGATAGACAATATGTTAATGATAATTTATTTTATGATGTTGATAACTATTTAGACGTTAATATAGAAAGAATAAAGATTGCGATTTCAAACGCTCAAGTACAATATCAATACAAAATTCAACAAGACATGGAGAGAAATTATCAAGAATTAGCTGATGTAGACTGGGAATCATTAAAGTCATACATGACTTCTGAAAATATAAAACGTTTGGAAAATATATTATATTATTCAGAAGACTCTATAACACAAGAAAATGTTAATATATTACGTTCTATACAAAATGAAACAATGAATACAATGAAAGTTAGAATGGAACAAGTAAGGATTCAAGAAGAAAAAGTTAAACAAGAAATGAAAGAATTAGAACGTATTGAAAATGAACGTAAGTCTGAAGAACAAAGATTATTCAATAATCAATTAAGAGAACAAGAAATATCTTTTACAAGAGATTTGATTGGATCTTTAGCTGATGGATATTCTACTGAAGTATCAAATATATTAGTAGGTATGATCAAGCAAGTAGGTTTTGATCCTGAAAATTTAACACTTGATCAATTTATTGAAGTATTTAATGTTGCTCCAAGTGATGAAATTGCTGAAGCATTTGCAAATTCAGGAGTACATTGGGGAGCTCCAGAAATATTAATAGAAAGAATAATAGATTGGGAGTTTGAAAATTGGTTAAAAAATAATGCATTTAAAACGGTTGAAATGGATAAAATATTAGAAAACATGCAAGAAAGATTATTAGAAGTTGGTTATCCAGGATATACATTGTCAGAACTAAAACAAATAAGGGAACAAGAAACAACTAAAAAAGAAGAGACAAATAATGAAAGATTACAATTAGAGCAGCAAAGTGTAAATAAGGCAGTCAATATATTAAGAGCTGCAAACTTAGGAATGATAGCAGATCGAATTAGTGGAAATAGTTTAGAAAATGCATACGAGACTATGGGAAACTATCTTGATAAAGATTCAGTACTCTATAATGATGGTTCTTCTTTACGTCAAGAACATTTATCAGGTAGTCAAGTTGAATCAATAGATCTTGCATTTAATACATTATTGGAAGAACAAATTAGAAATTTAGACTCAGATAAAAAAGATGTTCAATTCTATAAAGATCTTCAAAATAAACGTCAACAAGCTAAGAATAATGGTACTGACATAGCTTCAACTATTAAAAATAGAGAATATTTACAGTTAGAACAACAAGTTAAGACTTATATTGATGAAAATATAGTAAAACAATTACAGGATAGAAATCAATATGATGAGAACATGCAAGTAAGAATTCAAGAATTGAATGAACAAGTTATGGTATATTTTGATGAGCATAAAATTACTAAATTTGATGGAAACTTACAAAATATTATAACGGACCAAATACCAGAGTTAAAAGAAATGACTTGGGAAAATGAAGCATACGATAATATTTTATCAACATTAAATCAACCACAAGTTCAACAACCACAAGTTCAACAACCACAAGTTCAATCACAAAATTTATCAACATTACTTAAGCAATCGACTGATTTTTTAAAATCATTAGGATTTCAAGAAGAAGAAAATGGAGAATTTATTATTGACACTGAATATGATGGAAGTATTCATACATATTTACAACCTTCTGAAAAAGCAAAAGAAAAGTTTAAAACTGAACAAGACCTTATCAACTTTGCTTTTAGAGGTGTACAGAATGGTATTATGGATTACTATTATGGTTCAACTGAAACAGATACAGTTAACGTTTCCGCTATTGAAAAAATGATTGATAAGTTTGAAGAATATGTAAATTCACATGAGAATAAAGTTTCAGATAAATCATTAATTGAAAGAGCAAGAAAAGACATACAAGGTATAAGAAATGATCTTAAAGAACAAGCTAAAGGTTCAGATGTACCAGATACAATACAATTTTTAGAAAAATTTGGATATCAAAAAGATGGTGACATATATTATATTGAAACAGAAGAAGGTGGTACTTTGTATTTAGATAATATAGATTCCGTAGATCATATTGTAGATATAAGCTTAGAACATTTAGATTATTTACGATTTGAAAATTTAGAAAAAGCACAAGAATTAGCAAAACAATTATCTCAGTGGGCTGAAGAAAATGCTTCAGGTAGAAAGGTTGACTATATGAATGACGAATTAGAAGAACTATTTAACGAAGAAAATGTGGGAAAACCAAATTTTGATTCAAAAAATTTTGAAGAAGAATTAGATTCTCTTGCTGAAAATATAGGAATATTTTCTAATGACGGAGAATGGGGAATATATGATAACAACGATAATGAATATGAGTTAGAATTAAAGAGTAAATACGAAAGTCAAGAAGAATTAGATGAAGCTTTTATAAATTTGGTAAATACTGTTAGTCAAGTTATAGAACATGATAGAGATGCATCAATGCAAAAGAATATGTTAAATTTTATAAATAACGTAAAAGATAATATAAAATCAGATTATATAGAATTTTCTATAAATAAGATAAAATCAATAGATACATCTCCAACAGCTGAAATGATTGCTGAAAAACAAAGACAAAAGGATATAGAAAATCAAAATTTTCAAAATCGACTTGACACTTTAGAACAGGCTATTAGAGCAACTCAGATAGGAACTTTTGCAGGTGATAATTATTATGTTCATGTTAGAAAATTATATGAGAGAGATTGGATGCAAGCAAAAAATTTTTATGAAAGAGATAATATAATTGCTAATATTAATAGAACAATTGATAAATATAATACTTTAAAACTACAAAAAGAAGAACAAAAACAACAACAAGAACTAAAGCAACAACAAGAACTAAAGCAACAACAAGCAGAAATATCAGATGTGCCAAATACTGAACAATTTTTAAAAAATTTCGGATATAAGAAAGATGGAGAAAGATATTATATTGAAACGGAAGATGGTACGTTATATTTAGATAATGTAGATTCAGCAAATCACGTCGTTGATGTAAGCTTAGAATATTTAGAAAATTTACGTTATGAAAATTTAGAAAAAGCGCAAGAATTAGCAAAACAACTATCCGATTGGGCTAAAGAAAATGCAGCAGGTAGAAAAGCTGACGAGGTTGAATCTATGATAGACGAAATGCAAGAACAATTTAAGGAAGAAAATTCAGAAATTAATACCCAATTTAGAATGTTCCAACAAGAGTTAGTAAAAGGAATGGGATTAGTTCAAGATGCAAACGATAAAAATCTTTATGTTTATCAAGACCAACCTGAATTATCTTTAAGTCTAACAAATGATATCAATAATGTAGATGATCTGATAAATAATGCAAGAGAAATTATAAGCGAATTTATAGATAGAGATAATTACGAAATAGCTAATAGACAAATAAAATCATTTAATACATTTATTAAAAACTTAAATATGGCTGATATAGATATTAGTGATTTTTCATATACAGAATTGGATGAACTTAATGGAAAATTTAATGATTTTAAAATAGACATGCAAATAAGGGATAAAATTACAAATAAATTGCGCGAAAAAGGATTATTGACTAACTCTATGGAAAAAGTTATAGATGAATTAGCAAGTGAAGTAAAGGATCAGTTTTTAGGAGAAGATGTTGATGATGATTTGACAGATATATTTATAGAAAATATTGAACAATTTAAAGATGACGCAGAAGATAAAAAACAATATGATAAAATATTAAATGTATTAAATAATGAAGAAAGTCAAGAAAACCAAGAAAGTCAAGAAAAAACCCAAGAAGAAATAATACAAAATTATATTGATGAAAATATAACAAATAAATTACGCGAGAAAGGATTATTAAACGAAATGATGAAAGATAGAATAGATGAATTAACTCAAATGATATTAGACCAAGAATTATCAGATAATATAGAAAAATCAATAATAGATAATATCAATGAATTAAAAATCGCAACATATGAATTTGATGCATACGACACAATATTAGATGCATTAAATGATAATCTAAAATCTGAAATGACCAGTTTTGATAAAAGAGAATTAGAAATAGAAATTGATGATTATATTAGTGATAGAGATCATGTATTAGAAACAATGGGAGTTAATATTGAAAATAATGGATTTTATTTTAATGGTCGTCGATTAAATGCAAAATCTGGAAATCCAAAAACACGACAAGAAATGAATATACAAGCAATTACATTATATTCTGACTTATTATCTATAATTAATAATCAAATTGATGTAGAGCTATATGAACAAGCAGAGAAAAATATTAATTCTATAGAAGGCGTTTTATATAGACATTCTGGAATCTCGCATGTTGATGAAACTGTAATAAATTCTATTGATGAGTCACTAAAATCAACAAAATCTAAATTAAATACAAAATATGTTTCAGTACAAGGTAAAACAGTACCACAATTATTAGAAATGGTATCAGATTATTATACAACTGATTCATCTACAGAGAATGATGTTATATATGCATTGATAGGATTAAAAAGTCAATTAAATATTGATACATTAAATTCTGAATCAAAAGAATTAATTAGAAGAGTATCAAATGAATTAGAACGTAGATTATCTCCACAGAATAAACAACGTCTTAATGGAATTATTTCAAAAATGATTGGACCACAAGTTCAACAGCCACAAGTTCAACAACCACAAGTTCAACAACCACAAGTTCAACAACCACAAGTTCAACAA